>Ga0210384_10000588_pt1 | contig 55324 bp, 42 predicted proteins | sample IncBWH2MmetaG_FD_160574 | JGI IMG/M metagenome (GOLD analysis project Ga0210384, IMG submission 160574) | Forest soil microbial communities from Barre Woods Harvard Forest LTER site, Petersham, Massachusetts, United States - Inc-BW-H-2-M | ecosystem: Environmental > Terrestrial > Soil >...
CTGCGGCGTGTACAGGCCCATCAGCAGGCGTGCCAGCGACGATTTTCCCGACCCGCTGCGGCCCACGATGGCTGTGGTGCGGCCCGCCGGCACGTCGAGATCCACGCCCCTGATGACCGGCCGATCGGCGTCGTAGCCGAAGTGCACGTTCTCGAGCCGAACTGACGGCGCGCGTTTGGGGCCGGTCACTGTTCCCGTCGTGATGGCAGCGTCGCGCAACATGTCGGCCGCCAAAGGTTGTTGGAGCAGGTCGAGAAACGGATGCAGGTAGCCAACAGCTCTCGAGAGATCTCGAGCGGCGTTTCCCAGGGACTCGAGTGGGCGCACCATCTGCAGCATGTAGACACTGGCCAACACGAAGCCGCCCACGGTCATCGTGCCGTCGGCCACCGCTCCAACGCCGATGCACAGGCAGATCGCCGTCGAGATCGAAAATGTCGCGGTCGCTGCGAGCGCGATCAGGGCGACCAGGCGGTGAAGGTGCCGCCAGCGCTGTTCCAGCAACGCGCTCGCCGTGCGGAAGCGGCGGCTCGCCTGGTCCTCGGCGGCGAAATAGCGCAGCGTCTCGACATGCGCCAAGCCGGCGTTCAGCTGCCCATGACTCTCGAGGCTGGACCTCGCGACGTCCCTGGATGTCCCGGTCATCTGGCGCGCCCCGAACGAGAAGATGACGAGGTAGGCTCCCGAAGCGGCCAGGAAGACCCAGACGAGGGCGGGCTGTCCCAGATGGATCAGCACGGTGATCATCGCGAAAAGTTCGACCAGCACCGGCAGCAGGCTGCCGACGAGATGGCTGATGACCAGTTGAGCCCCTCCGGACGCCAGGTCGAGGCTATGCAGCAGCTCGCCGCTCTTGCGCCGCAGCAGATAGCCCATCGGGAGCCGCAGCACGTGATCGAAGAAGCGCTGCGACAGCCGACTGTGAAGACGCTGGTTGATCAATCCGTTCAGCTGAGGCCGAATGTCTGCCAGCACGCGTCCGGCCAGCAGAATGAGCAGGTAGGCGAGGCCGGCGGGCAGTGCGGACGACGCATGGACGATCGCCTTGGACGTGTGCAGTGCCGCCAAGGCATCGATGAGGACTTTCAGCGCCAGCGGCGTCAGCGCGGCCAACGTGCCGCTGGCGACGACGACCACGACGATGCCTGCACCCAGGCGCAGCGTTCTGCGATCGGATACCGAGCGCAACAGTTGCCCGACCTGGGCAACCTCGTCGTACCAAGACCGAGCAATCTTCATGGTCGTTGCGTCTGCGATTGGCCGCTGGAAGGCTCTGCCGAATTCCGGAGCCACACTTCGATCGCGATGTGGTGATGGATCTCGTTCGCGTGGGTATGCAGTCCGGACGACCGGCCGGCCAATGCGGCTTCCACCTTGTTCCGGTCGAGCAGGCCCGCCCGGACGAGGTGTCCGTCGAGCATCAGCTCGCGTGCCCAGGGAAGGTTGCGGTGCAGGATCGTCGCGAGATGCTCATCCATCCCGCCCTTGGATTGGCGGCTCGCGATCTCGCGCGGCATGTCGCATGCGAAGGCCCGTCGCGCCAGCGCCCGGCTGCGTCCGCCATGGGAAAGCAGCCAGGTGGGCAACGCCAGGCAAAGTTCGACCAGAGGCTGCGAGACCAGGGGATGCACGAGTTCGGGTGCCCTGGTGGTCAAGTACGGATCGTAGTAGCCCGGAGGATCGATCAGATCCTGGACATGGTGGAACTTCCCCATCGGGAGATCTGCCGCGGACGGAAGGTCGGGGTGGATGTAGCGATCGACATCCTGCAATCCGTCAAGCGCGTCGCGGCGGGATAGCGTGAAGAGCCGACCGATGCCCTCTCCGTGGGCGTCTCGACGGCCCTGGTCGGCCACCGCGCGCCGCATCGATTGCCAGAGCGAGACGTTGGCCAGCCGTGCAGCATCCAGGCACACGCGAACGAAATTGCGTCCGAGCCCGTGGATGCTCAGGTAGTCGGCGGCCGGCCAGGTGCAGCGGCGCTGGAAGAAGAGCTGATCGCCCCCGCCGCCCGTGAACATCGCCTGCGCGCGGTGGGCCGCGGCGACGTCGGCGTCCGTCTGACCGGCGTCCATGTAACCGATATAGCTCACCGGCACGGGCATCGCGCTGACGGCCAGGATGTCGTCGAGGCGGAACGTGGCATCACGCTCTCTTTCGATGAGTTCGACGCTTGCCCTTTGCGCCGCAAGACGCGCGAAGCCGCGCTCGTCGCTGTCCGATCCGGCGGAGAAGTAGTTGAGGCAGGTGGTGCGCGCAACAGTGGGCTTGGCGCTCAGGCAGCCCAGCAGGACAGCGGAATCGAAGCCACCCGACAGCCTCAACAGGATCTCGTCGTAGCAGGAGGACCAGGCACCCACGCAACGCACCACCATTCGCCTCAACTGGGCCGCTGCAATGTCCGGCCCCCACTCGAGGGGTCTTCTGGCGAGATTGACCACGCTCCAGAGCGTCGTTGGCCTGAGGACATCGTCGACCAGGGGCACAAGTTGCCCCGGCAGGATCTGGGAAACACCTTCGAGTGCAGTCCGAGGCCCGCCCAGGTGGCCCAGCAATGTGAGCGCAGCGATCGCCTCCCAGTTCACCCCCGGGGCAGGCGAGTCCGGTGTGAGGGCCAGGAGGTCTTCCAGCCACGAGAAGAAGACGGCAACGCCCTCGACATGTCGGAGGAAGCAGGGAAGGGCGCCGCCCGGACTGCGCAGAAGGCATGTGCCGCGCCGGTCGGATCGGAGCACCGCCACATAGCGTCCCCAGTAGCCGTCGACCAAGGCTTGCCCATCCGTGTCCAGGATCCTGGCACCCTCGCCAAGCGAGAGTTCCGGGTCGGCGGATTCGGATGGATCGTCTCGCCGTCGGAAGAGTCTTCCCAGAACGACGCCCCGATCCGGCGGCAACGGATAGACGCCGTTGACGCCTTGCTGGCCGCCCCATGTGTAGACGCGCAGCCCGCTGCCGGAGAGCGCCGGCCGCCAGCCCGACGCGCGCTGGATTGAGTCGTCGAGCCTGCGCGCGAACGCCGCCTGCGCCGAGTGCTCGGGGTTCCAGCTGAAGCCGAAGTATCGGAACATGATTTCCGTGCGCCCTCAGACGACAAGGATCGGCCGAAAGTGGCGAACTCGTTCCGCCAGGTCGTTGAGGACGACGCCACCGCTTTGTGCCCACGAGTGCGCGCCGAAGGGATGGACGCGCACGCCGATGACCCATTGCGGAAACAGCCCCTGGGTTGCCAGGAAATGAATGAGCGTCAGGGAGTCGTTGAGGCACCGGTCGCGGCTCGTCAACGCGAAGGGTCGCAAGCGCACATAGCAGGCAACCGCCGCCAGCATGGCGTCGCCGCTGACCTCGGCTGTGGGCGTGGAATGACGCATCCTCAGAGCCGAGACTCGGTCCGCGATATCGGCCAGGCTGCGTCGGCGCAGCCACGTCGTGGCGACGAGCGTCGCTCGCCAGAGTCGAAAGAGATTCCGCCAGTCGGCCCCGGCGATTTCTCTCGCATCGTGGGTGTTGAGGCTGGTGACCGCCTCGGTGAACGCGGGCGGCTGCCGAGTCGGCCCCTTGGCTGGCGCATCCGACAGCAGCTTTTGGGCGCGCAGGCGGCTGATCGACGCTTGAAGAAGCGGGTCGGACGGGGTGCCCACCGTGTCGGCGCTCGCCGCGCCCTCGCAAATGACGGCGCACAAGGCGGCCAGATGAGGGCCAGCCACGCCGAAGTACCGGCTTCGCAGAAGGTCCAGAAAGATCATCTGGTCGCCGATGCGGCAGGCGCGTACGTGATCGGCGAGCCGAGTGGAGGATATGAACGGGGTCGCGGACATGTTCTTCCCAAACGTGGCGGCGTGCGGCCGAATGTCCGCACGCCGCTCTTTGCCTCTTCAGCCGCTCATTCCGGACGGAAGTGGTATTGCGAATCGGGCTCGCCGGGCAGCCCCGTCTGCACGCCCTTGGTTTCGTCCTTCGCATCGCCCAGTTCCACGATCTCCAGTTCCATTTCCAGTTCGTCGTTCATGACGTTCTCCTTCAGTGAGGTTGAGTACGCAGTGCCTTCAGCGGAATTGCTTCCGGCGAGCAAAAGATAGGACTCGCGCCCAGGCCGGCGCAAACAAAGAATGCGACGGTCGCACGCGTTCGGTTTGTCGACTGCCGGATCTCGCGGGGTTCGTACGAGGGTGGGCTGCGTAGTGCCGACGGCTTGCGATCGCAATGCGCCGCCGTCGGCATCGTTCGGTTCCCCTCAAATCAACGGTCAGGCGCGAATGATCCCGAGGGAGAACAAACTGTTACGCCTCGTCCGCTGAGGTTTTTGTTCGCTGAAACGTCATGCACTCATGGAGAACTCCGTCCCGATCGCGGCGACGTCGGTCATCTGGCATATCGTGTGGCAGCTGGTGCCGGGCAACGACCTCACAGGCGCCGAGTTTTCCGGGCGCATTCGTTCGCGCCTCCTTGCCGTGCATCGCCGGCCGGGCCGCGAACTCCTGCGCTATCTGTTGACGCCCACCGAGATGCACCTGCTCTCGAGGCTGCCCGCGAACCAGTCTCCAAGCGAGATCGCGCCGGCCATCGGCAACATGGTGGCGCGCTGGGTGCGAGCGGAGCGGCCTGTTTCAGGCGCGGTGCTGGCGGGTCGATTCCGCGCGTACGCAATCGAGTCCGATGACGCTGCGCGAGAAGAACTTCGAATATTGGCTTGGCGGCCCGTTGCGCTGGGGCTTTGCAAGGTGCCGAGCTATCACGTGACCTCGTCCCTGCGCGAAACGCTCGGCCTTCGGCGCTTCGACGGCTTCAACATCAAGAACCCGCTGCGTCTGTTCGGCCCGCATTTTCCTGCCAACCGCGTCGCACTGGCGGCGTTCATCGCTCGTCGTCCAGGCGTCATCGACATGCGCCGCTGGGAACTCACGCGCGGCATGGTGCGCGCGCCTGGCGCCGAGGGCACGGCCTCGAGCGTGACGCGGCCGGTGAAGGACCTGGCCGCCGCCCTGGTGGCCGCGAGCCAGCCCCCGGGCATCGATGGCGCGCTGCTGCTGCTCGAACGCTGGGTGCTGGCAAAGATGGGCCTGCACGAAGGCGCCGACCTGGCAGTGCCGCGCTCGCTGGCCGGCGCCCGGCTGCACGCGCTGGTGGGCCTCCTGGCCGTGCAACTCGAGCTTTGTCCGGCCGCTTCCGTGGCTCGGCACTTTGGGCGCGCCAAGGCAACGCTCAGCGAACGGATGGCGGCCAGCCGGCGCGAACCAAAGGATCAGGCGATCCTCGGGCTGCCGTTGAAGCGGATCGTCGACGAGGCCATAGCCCTGCGGGCAAGCGCGAGCGCGCCGCCGGGAGAGGTCAACCGCCCTCGAACGACGCGCTGAGCCGGCGCCGCGCCGTCTCCTCGTCGACGCCCACCGCGGCCGCCCACGCCTTCATCTGGTCCTCGCCGATGCGCCCCACGTTGAAGTAGCTGGCCTGCGGGTGCGCCAGGTAGAAGCCCGACACGCTCGCCGCGGGCGTCATCGCCAGGCTTTCCGTGAGCGCCATGCCGATCTCCTCGGCCTGCATCGCGCGGAACATGTCGCGCTTGACGCCGTGCTCCGGGCAGGCAGGGTAGCCCGGCGCCGGGCGGATGCCCCGGTACTTCTCGGCGATCATGTCGTCGACCGACATCTTCTCGTCCGGCGCGTAGCCCCACAGCTCGGTGCGCACGCGCTGGTGCAGGCGTTCGGCGAAGGCCTCGGCCAGGCGGTCGGCGATGGCCTTGAGCATGATGGACGAGTAGTCGTCGTGCGCCGCCTCGAACTCGGCCTCGCGCTTCTCCACACCCAGGCCGGCGGTGACGGCGAACAGGCCGATCCAGTCGGGCCGGGTGCCCTTGGGGGCGATGTAGTCGGCCAGCGACCGGTTGGGGCGACGCACCTGCGCGCCGTTCTCGTCGGGCACCACGGGCCGCTCGGTCTGCATGCGCAGCGGCGCCCACTTCAGCAGCACCTCGCTGCGCGATTCGTCGGTGTAGACCTCGATGGTGTCGTCGTCCACCGTGTTGGCGGGCCAGAAGCCCATCACGCCGTTGGCGGCGAGCCAGCGGCCGTCGACGACGCGCTTGAGCATGGCCTGGCCGTCGGCGAACACCTTGGTGGCGGCGTCGCCGACCACCTCGTCGGCGAGGATCTTCGGGTACGGGCCGGCGAGGTCCCAGGTCTGGAAGAACGGGCCCCAGTCGATGCACGCGGCGATCTCGGCCAGGTCGTACTGCTTGAACAGGCGGCGGCCGATGAACTTCGGCGCCGGCGGCGTGTATGCGGCCCAGTCCAGCGGCGTGCGGTTGGCGCGTGCCGCGGCGAGGGTGACGAGCGGCACCTGCTTGCGGTTGGCGTGCTGCTCGCGCACGCGGGCGTAGTCGGCCACGAGCTCGTCGCGGAACTGCGGGCCCTTCTCGTCGGAGAGCAGGTCCGCGCACACGCCCACCGCGCGCGACGCGTCGGGCACGTAGACCACCGGGCCCTCGTAGAACGGCGCGATCTTGACGGCGGTGTGCACGCGGCTGGTGGTGGCGCCGCCGATCAGCAGCGGGATCTTGAGCGCGCGGAAGTCGGGGTCGCGCTGCAGCTCGGCGGCGACGTACTGCATCTCCTCGAGGCTGGGCGTGATCAGGCCCGACAGGCCGATGATGTCGGCGCCTTCCACCCTGGCGCGATCGAGGATGTCCTTGCAGGACACCATCACGCCCATGTTCACCACCTCGAAGTTGTTGCACTGGAGGACGACGGTGACGATGTTCTTGCCGATGTCGTGGACGTCGCCCTTGACGGTGGCGATGACGATCTTGCCCTTGGAGCGCACGTCGTCGCCGGCCGCCTCCATGCGCAGCTTCTCTTCCTCGATGTAGGGCACCAGGTGCGCGACGGCGGACTTCATCACGCGCGCCGACTTCACCACCTGCGGCAGGAACATCTTGCCGGCGCCGAACAGGTCGCCCACCACGTTCATGCCGGCCATCAGCGGGCCTTCGATCACGTGCAGCGGCCGGCCGCCGCGGGCGAGGATGGCCCGGTACGCCTCCTCGGTGTCCTCGGTGATGAACTCGGTGATGCCCTGCACCAGCGCGTGCGACAGGCGTTCCTCCACCGTGCCGGCGCGCCACGCGAGCCGCGCGGAGTCGTCGCGCACCATGCCCTTGACGGCCTCGGCGGCGTCCAGCAGGCGCTCGGTGGGGGTCTTGGCCGCGTCCTGCGCGTTCTCGGTGCCGTCCAGCTTCGGCCGGCGGTTGAGGACGACGTCCTCGACGAGTTCCCGCAACCTGGCGTCGAGGTTGTCGTACACGCCCACCATGCCGGCGTTGACGATGCCCATGTCCATGCCGGCCTGGATCGCGTGGTACAGGAACACGGTGTGGATCGCCTCGCGCACCGGCTCGTTGCCGCGGAACGAGAAGCTCACGTTGGAGACGCCGCCCGAGACCTTGGCGCCCGGCAGGTTCTGCTTGATCCAGCGCGTGGCGTTGATGAAGTCGACGGCGTAGTTGTCGTGCTCCTCGATGCCGGTGGCGATCGCGAAGATGTTCGGGTCGAAGATGATGTCCTCGGGCGGGAAGCCCACCTGGTCCACCAGGATGCGGTAGGCGCGCTCGCAGATCTCGGTCTTGCGTTCGAAGGTGTCGGCCTGGCCCTTCTCGTCGAAGGCCATCACCACGGCCGCGGCGCCGTAGCGGCGCACGAGGCGGGCCTGGCGGCGGAACTCGTCCTCGCCTTCCTTCATCGAGATCGAGTTGACGATGCCCTTGCCCTGCAGGCACTTCAGGCCCGCCTCGATCACGCTCCACTTCGACGAGTCCACCATCACCGGCACGCGGGCGATCTCGGGCTCGCTGGCCACCAGGTTCAGGAAGCGCACCATCGCCGCCTGGCTGTCGAGCATCGCCTCGTCCATGTTGACGTCGATGACCTGGGCGCCGTTCTCCACCTGCTGCCGGGCCACCGCCAGCGCCTTCTCGAACTCGCCGGCCAGGATCATGCGGGCGAAGGCCTTCGATCCGGTGACGTTGGTGCGTTCGCCGATGTTGACGAACAGGTGCCCGGCCCCCAGCGTCACGGGCTCCAGTCCGGACAGCTTCATCGGTGGGGGATTCTTGGCAGGGGCGTCGGACGACGCGGTTTCAGGCGAGGACATTCATCAAATTGTAGGTGGCCGCACTCAAGGGCAGCCTTCGCATGGTCGATATTCCAGGTTCTGACAGCCCCCCGGCCCCCATCCGATTCCATGAAGGTCGTCCCCCTGCCCTCCGAAGGCCTGCGCATCGGCCGTCCGCTTCCGTTCTCGGTGCGCGACGGTTCCGGCGCGATCCTGCTCGCGCGCGGGGCTAGCATCGAGAGCGAAAAGCAGCTCGAATTGCTGCGATCGCGCCAGATCTTCATCGACATGTCCGAGATGGAGTCGGTGCAGCGCGCCTACAACGGCCAGCTCGACCAGATGCTGCGCCAGGACGTGGCGCTGGGCCGCATCGCCGACGCCCGTCCCGCCTACGAGTCGCTGCCGCTGCCCGGAGCCCCCGCCAGGCCCGCGGAGCGTCCGCTGGACTGGCCCAACCTGCAGATGCGCCTGCGCCTGTTGCTGGTGGATCCGCGCGGCGCCGACTGGGTCGCACGCCTGCGGGCGCTGCGCGACGATGTGCTGGTGCTGGCCGGGCGCAACCCGGACCGGGCGCTGCTGCGCCTGATGTACGACGCCAGCAACGAGTTCCAGGACTACAGCGCCAACCACAGCCTGTTCGTCTGCGTGCTCGCGGCCATGGCCTGCGGCCAGCTCCCCGGCTGGCAGGCCGAGTGGGCCGACCCGCTGACGCTGGCCGCGCTCACGATGAACGTCACGTTCACGCAGATGCAGGACGAGCTGGCGCGCCAGGCCGGCCCGCTCAGCGAGATCCAGCGCGACACGTTGCGCGACCATCCCGAGCGCGCCGCGCAGCTGCTGGCCGACATCGGCATCGACGATCCCGTCTGGCTGCACGCCGTGCGCCATCACCACAGCGCCCCGTCCGGCCCGCTCGCCGGCCGCTCGCCCGAGGAGATGATCGCCCGCCTGATCCGCCGCGCCGACCGCTACGCGGCCCGCCTGAGCCCGCGCAAGAGCCGCCCGGCGTCGTCGGCCACCGCGGCCGCGCAGGTGGCGCTGCTGGACGAAGGCGGCCACGGCGACGAGGCCGGCCAGGCGCTGATCCGCATGCTGGGGCTGTATCCGCCCGGCGTCTGGGTGAAGCTGCAGTGCGGCGAGATCGCGATGGTGGTGCGGCGCACTGCCGTGGCCAAGGAGCCCGTCGTGGTGAGCCTGGTGGGCCGCAGCGGCATGCCGCTGGCGGTGCCGGCGCTGCGCAACACGAAGCTGCCCGACTACGCCGTCACCGGCGCGGTGGCGCCGTCGCAGGTGAAGGTGCGGCCCAACCTGGACTTGCTCGAGAGGGCCTGAAAGGCGCGTGGATCAGGCCGCCAGCAGCGGCGAGAACAGCGGATCGCGCACCCCGCGCGGGCGGTACGCGCTCACGCGGCGCGCGATGGCCGCGATGTGGTCGGGCGTCGTGCCGCAGCAGCCGCCGGCGATGTTCAGGAAGCCGGACTTCGCGAACTCCTCGATCAGCGCGCCCGTGACCTCCGGGGTCTCGTCGAAGCCGGTGTCGCTCATCGGGTTGGGCAGGCCGGCGTTCGGGTAGCAGCTGACGTAGGTGTCGGTGGCCACGCGGGCCAGTTCCTCGATGTAGGGCCGCATCAGCGCCGCGCCGAGCGCGCAGTTCAGGCCGATGGCGATCGGGCGCGCGTGGCGCACCGAGTGCCAGAACGCGGTGACGGTCTGGCCCGACAGGATGCGGCCCGAGGCGTCGGTGACGGTGCCGGAGACGATCACCGGCAGGCGCACGCCGGTCTCGTCCATCAGTTCGTCGAGCGCGAAGATGGCGGCCTTGGCGTTGAGCGTGTCGAAGATCGTCTCGACGAGGAACAGGTCGGCGCCGCCCTCGACCAGCCCTTCCGCCTGCTCGCGGTAGGCGGCCTTGAGCTCGTCGAAGCTCGTGTTGCGCGCGCCCGGGTCGTTGACGTCGGGGCTGATGCTGGCCGTGCGCGGCGTGGGGCCCAGCGCGCCGGCCACGAAGCGCGGCTTGTCGGGCGTGTCGTACTGGTCGGCCACTTCGCGCGCGAGGTGGGCGGCGGCAACGTTCATCTCGCGCGCCAGGTGGCCCAGGTGGTAGTCGTCCTGGGCGACGCTGGTGGCGCCGAAGGTGTTCGTCTCGATGATGTCGGCGCCGGCGGCCAGGTACTGTGCGTGAATCTCGCGCAGCACCTCGGGCTTGACGAGCTGCAGCATCTCGTTGTTGCCCTTGATGTCCTTGGGGTGGTCCTTGAAGCGCTCGCCGCGGTAGTCGGCCTCCTGCAGCTTGTAGCGCTGGATCATCGTGCCCATCGCGCCGTCGATGATGACGATGCGCTGCTTGAGCAGCTCGGGCAGGCGGGCGCCGCGGGTGAACGCGAGATTGGGCTTGGACATGCCCCGAATTATTGCAGGACGGCCATGACCGTGTCGGGCCCATGGGCGGGCGAACAGGTCGCCCTGCAGATGCACCGCTTGCGGGCACGCACTGTCGGTTTCGCCGCCGGCTAAATGAGGGTATCCTCATGAATTAGAGGCGCCCGGATCCGCGTGCGCCAGCCTGTGCCTGACTTGCCCAACATTCCCATCCTTCCACGCGATCGCCGCCGACACGCCGCGCACTGGGCGGGCCTTGTAGCCGGCTCCATCGCCTGCGCCCTGCTGTTCCAGCGCCTGCACCTGTCGGCGGCGCTGCTGATGGGGCCGATCGCCGCGGCGATCTTCTTCGCCTCGCGCGAGACGCACGTGCGCGTGCCGCCGCGCCTGTTCGTGTTCGCGCAGGCCATCGTCGGCTGCATGATCGCGCGGACGATGCCGCTGGCGCTGCTGGGCGAGATCGGCCGGTCGTGGCCGCTGTTCGTCATGGCGGTGGGATCGGTGCTGGCGGCCAGCGTCGCGCTGGGCTGGCTGATGGCGCGCTGGCGCCTGCTGCCGGGCACGACGGCGGTCTGGGGCTCGTTTCCCGGCGCGGCCACGGCGATGGTCCTGATGGCCGAGGCCTTCGGGGCGGATGCGCGGCTCGTGGCCTTGATGCAGTACCTGCGCGTGCTGCTGGTGGGCGTGGTGGCGACTGCGGTGACGCGCCTCTGGTTGCCGGACCACGTCGCCGGCGCGCCGATGTTTGCCGCGCCGCCGCCGTTGCACTGGGCCGCTCTAGGCGAGACGCTGGCGCTGGCGGCGTCCGGCGCCTGGCTCGCGATCCGCCTGCGCATTCCGGCGGGCGGCCTGCTGGTGCCGCTGTTCGCGGGGGTGGTGCTGCAGGACACCGGGCTGCTGGCCATCGAGCTGCCGTGGTGGCTGCTGGCCTCGTGCTACGCGCTGGTGGGGTGGAGCATCGGGCTGCGATTCACGCCGGCGATCCTGCGCCATGCCGCGCGGCTGCTTCCGCGCGTGGTGGCCGGCATCTGCACCCTGATCGTGACGTGCTGCGGCCTGGCCTGGCTGCTGGCGCACTTCGCGCACGTGGATCCGTTGACGGCCTACCTGGCCACCAGCCCCGGCGGCGCCGACACCGTGGCCATCATCGCCGCCTCCAGTCCGGTGAACGTGCCCTTCGTGATGGCGATGCAGTCGGCCCGGTTCATCGTCGTGGCGTTCTGCGGGCCGGCCCTGGCGCGCGCGGTGGCGCGCCGCGTTCAGTGAAGGACCAGCGGCTGCTGCGCCATCCCGGCGTAGCGCCCGATGAATTCCTCCACCTGGTCCTGCGTGGGTTCGCCGCGCGCCAGTTCCTCCACGCCTTCGCGGAAGTTCTGCGCCAGCGCGCCCTCGAGGTAGATCTCCTTGCGGGCGAACTTGTCGACGATCTCGTAGCCGCCGCGCGAAAGCGGCGTGTCGCTGGCCTCCAGCGTGTCGCCCTCGCCCGGCGGCACCGGCACGTCGAGTTCGACCACCACGAAGTTGTCGGAGTTGTAGACCATGGTTGTCATGACGGCATCCTTGTGAATCGAGACTCAGTTGGTTGCGGACGGGCCGATATCAAGGGTTGCGTTGCCACAACGACAGCGACCAGGGCCCCGGCGGCGTGCTCATGCGCAGTCCGGCGGGGAAGTGGTGCAGCGAGGGCGACAACCAGGCCTCGATGCGCAGGTCATAGGGATGTTCGGTGGCACGCAGGACATGAAGCAAGGCCGGGGCCCGGTTGCCCGGCGCTGACAGTTCGTTACCTTGCGGCGCCAGTTCCGGCGGCGGATCGCCCGGCGGCAGCACGCGGAACGTCCAGCGCTCCAGGTCGCCGCGCAGGCCGGCCACCTGCAGGTGCCAGGGCCCCGCGAGCCGGCCGCGCCGGGCACCGGCCTCGGCGATGGCGGCCAGTTGCGCCACCCAGCTCCAGCGATCCTGGGCGCCGGGGGCGATGGGCAGCGCGCCGGGCGCACTGGAAAAGTGCACGCGGGCGCCGTCGCGATCGAAAGCGATGCTGCGTTTCTCGCGCCCGCGCTCGTGCTCCGCGAGCCGCCGCGGGGCGACGCCGGCCGCGTCGAAGCCGCCGCTGCTTTCCCAGTCGCGCGGCGGGCGGCCCTCCGCGGCGGTGGCCAGGCGCAGCGAGAACGCGGTGCCGGTGTTCGTCCATTCCAGCGTGGCCTCGCCGCCCGTCGCGGCGCTCGCGGCCGCATGCGTGCGCTGGACCAGCGCGTAGTGCAGAGCGATGGAGGCGGGCGCCCGCGTGGCGTAGGTGGGCCAGGGCGTGACGGGCGCGCGCGGGCGCCCGGGCGCGGGTGGCGCCGGCGGGCGCGCGAGCAGGTTGGCCGGCGCTGCGTCGTGCGCCTGGCCCGGCTCGACCAGCGTCAGCGGAACTCTGGCGCCCGCTGCCGTACTCATGTTGGCCGGCGCGCGCGTGCCGACGCGCCAGGACGCGAATCGGGGCATCCCGCCGCTGGCGAGAAGGCCGCCGATCGCATGCGCCGACAGCACCACCAGAGTCAATACGAAGAGACGTCGCGTCGGCATCGGACAATACTGCCATCGACCCCTCAGAACACCCGGCGCCGAAACCGGGCATTTCCATGAAACTTGCCACCTACAAGGACGGATCGCGCGACGGCCAGCTGGTCGTCGTCTCGCGCGACCTCAGCTCGGCCCACTTCGCGACCGGCATCGCGACGCGCCTGCAGCAGGCCCTCGACGACTGGAACTTCATCGCGCCGTTGCTGCAGGACCTGTCGGTGGCGCTGAACCACGGCAAGACCCGCCACGCGTTCCCGTTCGTGCCGGAGCAGTGCATGGCGCCGCTGCCGCGCGCGTTCCAGTGGGCCGACGGCTCCGCCTATCTCAACCACGTCGAGCTCGTGCGCCGGGCGCGCGGGGCGGAAATGCCGGAAAGCTTCTTCGGCGATCCGCTGATGTACCAGGGCGGCAGCGACGACTTCCTCGGCGCCCGCGATCCGGCCACCTTCGCCAGCACCGACTGGGGCATCGACTTCGAGGGCGAGGTGGCCGTCGTCACCGGCGACGTGGCGATGGGCGCCGGCCCCGAGCAGGCGCTCGAAGGCGTGCGCCTGGTGATGCTGGCCAACGACTGGAGCCTGCGCAACCTGATCCCGCCCGAGCTGGGCAAGGGCTTCGGCTTCCTCCAGAGCAAGCCGGCCACCGCGTTCAGCCCGGTGGCGGTGACGCCCGACGAGCTCGGCGACGCGTGGACCGGCGGCCGCCTGCACCTGCCGCTGCAATGCACGTGGAACGGCCGCCAGGTGGGCGCCTGCGATGCCGGCCCGGAGATGACCTTCCACTTCGGCCAGCTGATCGCGCATCTCGCCAGGACGCGCAACGTGCGCGCCGGCTCCATCGTGGGCAGCGGCACGGTCAGCAACAAGGACTGGAGCAAGGGCTGGAGCTGCATCGCCGAGCAGCGCGCCATCGAGACGATCGAGCACGGCGAGCCGAGGACGGGCTTCATGCAGTACGGCGACGTGATCCGCATCGAGATGAAGCGCGACAACCAGTCGGTGTTCGGCGCGATCGAGCAGCAGGTGCTCGAGTGCGAATGAGCGCCGCCGCGCTGCGGGCGGCTGCGGTGGTCCTCATGGCGTTTCTGGCCGGCGCGGCCGCGCATGCCGCGGCCGTCGCGACCTCCGGCGACGGCGCGTCCCCGCCGGCCGTCGCCGAGGACGTGCGCTGCCCGCCGGCGGCGGCCACGCCCACGCAGGACGACGTGCTGGACGGCATGCGCCACGCCGAGGACAGCGGCTTGCTGTGGAAGGCCACCAAGGGCGGACGCAGCGTCTATCTCTACGGCACCATCCATGTCGCGAAGATGGCGTGGATGTTTCCCGGCCCGCAGGTGATGAAGGCCGTGATGGCCAGCGACGTCATCGCGCTGGAGCTCGACCCCACGGATCCGCAGGTCGTGGCCCGGCTGCAGAAGGCCATCCTGCGCGGCCCCGGCACGCCCACGCTGTCCGCCGCGCTGCAGCGCCGCCTCGAGGCCCGGATGGCCGCCGCGTGCGTGGCGCCGGCGACCCTCGCCGCGATGCGCCCCGAGATGCAGGCGATCTCGCTGGAGGTCCTCGAAGGCCGCGACCAGGGGCTCTACCCCGACTACGGCATCGACGTGTTCCTCGCCGGCATGGGCCACGGCATGAAGAAGCCCGTGCGCTCGCTCGAGACGCCCGAGTCGCAGGCCGCCCTGCTGGTGAGCGACGACCCGGCCGAGACCGCACGTACCGTCGGCGACCTGCTGGACGAACTGGAGGCCGGCAAGGGCCCCGCGATGCTGCGGCGCCTGGCCGGCGACTGGCAGCGCGGCGACCTCGCCGACCTCGACGCGTACGCCGGCTGGTGCGAGTGCCTGGACACGGCGCAGCAGAAGGACGACTTCGCCAAGCTGGTGGACGCCCGCAATCCGCTGATGGCCGACCAGGTGGTCAAGTGGCACGCCGAGGGCAAGTCGCTGTTCGTCGCGGTGGGCACGCTGCACCTGATCGGCCGCATGGGCCTGCCCGAGCTGCTGAAGGCGCGCGGCTTCCAGGTCGAGCGCGTGGCGTTCGCGCCCAGCCACTGAGAGCCTCGAGCACGAAGGCGTAGGATCATTCCGTTGTCCACATCGATGAGGTTTCCATGTCCGACATCCCGAACTTCGCCAAGCTCGTCCCCGGGTTCGACTTCCTGCAGGGCCTGGTGAAGAACGCCGGCTCGGCCTTGCCCAGCATGGGCCAGTGGGTGGCGCCGACGCTGAACCCCGAGGAACTGCAGAAGCGCATCGACGAGCTGAAGACGGTGCAGTTCTGGCTCGAGCAGAACGCGAAGATGCTGGGCACCACCATCCAGGCGCTGGAGGTTCAGCGGATGACCCTGTCGACGCTGAAGACCATGAACGTGCAGATGACCGACCTGCGCGACGCGATGAAGGTGGCGCCGGTGGCCTCCGCCGGCTCGGCCGCGTCCGCCGCGGCGGGCTCGGTGGCCAACAGCTTCGGCGCCGATGCGCTGATGCAGGCGGCCAGGAACGCGATGGGCGGCATCCCCGGGCTCGCGAAGCCGGCGGCCGCGCCGGAACCCGAGGCCGCGCCGGCGCCGAAGGCCAGGCCCAGGGCCGCCGCCGCGGAGCCGCCGGCCGTCGGCACCGCCGGCGTGGTCGATCCGATGCAGTGGTGGGGCGCGCTCACCAAGCAGTTCACCCAGCTGGCCGCCACGGCCATGAAGGACAGCGCCACCGACGCCGCCAAGAACCTGGCCGGCGCGATGATGAAGCAGGGCATGGACGCCGCGGGCGAGACGATCAAGAAGGCCGTGGCGGTGCCGGCCGGCGTCGCCGCCAAGGCGATGTCGGCCGCCACCCAGGCCGCGAGCGCCACCGGTGCCAGGGCCGCCGTGAAGAAGGCCGCCGCGAAGAAGACCCCTGCCCGCAAGACTGCCGCGAGAAAGGCGGCCAAACCTCGTGCGAACTGAACCCACCTTCGGCGACCCGCCGTCCACGATCGCGGATCCGGGCTGGGCCGACACGATGCCGCCTGCGCTCGATCCCCAGCCGGCCGCGGCGCCGGTGCGCGCGACGCCCGCGGCCACCGGCGCGGCTTCGGCCGCGTCCGACGGGCCGGCGCGGCCGCCCGTGGCCCAGCCGGCGCTCGTCGCCGCGCTGCGCGCGCTGCTGCCGCCGCACGCGCTGCTGTGGCGCGGCGAGGACACCACGCCCTACGAATGCGACGGCCTGTCGGCCTACCGCGAACGGCCGCTGGCCGTGGCGCTGCCCGAGACCGAGGAGCAGGTGTCGGCCGTGCTCGCCGCCTGCCATCGGCTGGGCGTGCCCGTGGTCGCGCGCGGCGCGGGCACCGGCCTGTCGGGCGGCGCGATGCCGCACGCGCTGGGCCTCACGCTGTCGCTCGCCAAGTTCAACAAGATCGTCAAGGTCGACACGCGCGCCCGCACCGCCACCGTGCAGTCGGGCGTGCGCAACCTGGCCATCAGCGAGGCCGCGGCGCCGCACGGCTTCTACTACGCGCCCGACCCGTCCAGCCAGATCGCCTGCACGATCGGCGGCAACGTGGCCGAGAACTCGGGCGGCGTGCACTGCCTGAAGTACGGGCTGACGCTGCACAACGTGCTGCAGGTGCGCGGCTTCCTGGCCGACGGCACGCCGGCCACGTTCGGTTCGCTGGCGCTCGACGCGCCGGGCCTGGACCTGCTCTCGGTGGTGGTGGGCAGCGAAGGCATGCTGGCCGTGGTCATCGAGGTGGTGGTCAAGCTCACGCCCAAGCCGCAGGTGGCGCGCTGCATCATGGCCAGCTTCTCCGACGTGCGGCACGCGGGCGATGCCGTGGCGGCCATCATCGCCGACGGCCTCATCCCGGCCGGCCTCGAGATGATGGACAAGCCGATGACGGCCGCCGTCGAGGCCTTCGTGCACGCCGGCTACGACCTCGACGCCGCGGCCATCCTGCTGTGCGAGAGCGACGGCACGCCCGAGGAGGTGGAGGAGGAGATCGTGCGCATGGAGCAGGTGCTGGTGCGCGCCGGCGCCACGCGGCTGGAGGTCAGCGCCGACGAGGCGCAGCGCCTGAAGTTCTGGAGCGGCCGCAAGAACGCGTTCCCCGCGTCGGGCCGGCTGAGCCCCGACTACATGTGCATGGACTCGACGATCCCGCGCGCCCGGCTGGCCGACATGCTGCTGGCCATCGCCGACATGGAGAAGAAGTTCGAGCTGCGCTGCTGCAACGTCTTCCATGCGGGCGACGGCAACCTGCATCCGCTGATCCTGTTCGATGCCAACGACCCCGGCCAGCTGCATCGCGCCGAGGCCTTCGGCGCCGAGATCCTCGAGCTGTCCGTGGCCATGGGCGGCACGATCAGCGGCGAGCACGGCGTGGGCGTCGAGAAGCTGAATTCGATGTGCGTGCAGTTCTCCGAGGCCGAGCGCGCGCAGATGTTCGCGCTGAAGGCCGCGTTCGACCCGCAGGGCCTGCTCAATCCGGGCAAGGTCATCCCCACGCTGCATCGCTGCGCCGAGTACGGCCGCATGCACGTCAAGCGCGGCGCGCTGGCCTTCCCCGAGCTGGAACGTTTCTGATTCCCGATCTCCGATGAACGACACCCTGATCGGCCTGGCCGAGCGCGTCCGCCAGGCGGCCGCGGCCAAGGCCATATTGCGCATCCGCGGCGGCGCCACCAAGCAGTCCATGGCCGGCGTCATCTCCGACGCCGCCACGCTGGACATGCGCGGCTACACCGGCATCGTCGACTACGCGCCCACCGAGCTGGTGGTCACGGCGCGCGCCGGCACGCCGCTGGTGGAGCTCGAGCGCGTGCTGGCCGAGCGCGGCCAGTGCCTGCCCTTCGATCCGCCGCGTTTCGCCGATGCGGACGGGCGCCTGGCCGGCACCGTCGGCGGCATGGTGGCCTCGGGCCTGGCCGGTCCCGGCCGCGCGGCCGTCGGCGGCGTGCGCGACTACGTGCTGGGCGTGCTGCTGCTCAACGGCCGCGGCGACCTGATGCACTTCGGCGGCCAGGTGATGAAGAACGTGGCGGGCTACGACGTGTCGCGCCTGGTGGCCGGCTCATGGGGCGCGCTCGGCGCGATCTGCGAGGTCTCGCTGAAGGTGCTGCCGATGCCCGTGGCCACCACCACGCTGCGCTTCGACATGCGCCAGGCCGAGGCGCTCGAGTGCCTGCACACCTGGGCCGGCCAGCCGCTGCCGCTCAACGCTAGCGTGTGGTGGCGCGACACGCTGGCGATCCGGCTGCGCGGCGCCCACGCGGCGGTCGAGAGCGCGGTCCGGCGCCTGGGCGGCGAGGTCATCCCGCCCGACCTGGGCAACGCGTTCTGGGACGGGCTGCGCGACCAGCGCGACGAGTTCTTCATCGAGGCCCGCGCGGCCGCCGAGCGCGAGAAGAGCGCGCTGTGGCGGCTGGCGCTGCCGGCCACGACGCCGGTGCTGCCGTCCTTCCTCGACACCCTGATCGAATGGGGCGGCGCGCAGCGCTGGGTGGTGGCGCCCGCGGAGGACACGCTGGTGATGCACCGCGCCGAGCGCGCCGGCGGCAGCGCGTTCCGCGTCACCGGCGGCGTGGGCGACGGCGCGGGCTACGCCACGCCGCTGGCGCCCGCGTTGCTGGCCATCCACAGGCGGCTGCGAGAATCGTTCGACCCGGACGGCGTCTTCGTGCCCGGCCGCCCGATGCGATTCAGTTCCTGATCCCGATGCAGACCAAGCTAGCCCCCGAATTCGCCGGCACGCCCGATGGCATCGAAGCCGAGGCCATCCTGCGCAAGTGCGTGCACTGCGGCTTCTGCACCGCCACCTGCCCCACCTACCAGTTGCTCGGCGACGAGCTCGACGGCCCGCGCGGCCGCATCTACCTGATGAAGCAGGTGCTCGAGGGCCAGGAACCCACGCGCGCCACCCAGCTGCATCTGGATCGCTGCCTCACCTGCCGCAACTGCGAGTCCACCTGCCCGTCGGGCGTCGAGTACGGCAAGCTCGTGGACATCGGCCGCCGCGTCGTCGATGCCAAGGTGGAGCGCCCCGCCGGCGAGCGCGCGAAGCGCTGGCTGCTGCGCGAGGGGCTCACGTCGCCGCTGTTCGCGCCGGCGCTCAGGCTGGGCCAGGCGCTGCGTCCGCTGCTGCCCGGGACGCTGAAGGCCAAGGTGCCCGGCAAGGCCTCGGGCGCGCGTGTGGCGCGCGAGGGCCTGTGGCCGCAGCGCACCCACGCGCGCAAGGTGCTGATGCTGATGGGCTGCGTGCAGCCCGCCATGAAACCCAACATCAACGCCGCCACCGCGCGCGTGCTCGATCTCGCCGGCGTGCAGGCCATCGCGCCCGACGGTGCCGGCTGCTGCGGCGCGGTGCGCAGCCACGGCGGCGACCACGGCGGCGGCCTGGACGACATGCGCCGCAACATCGACGCCTGGTGGCCCTGGGTGGCCGGGCTCACCGACGCGGGCGCGGTGGAGGCCATCGTCATGAACGCGTCGGGCTGCGGCGTCACCGTCAAGGACTACGGCCACGCGCTGGCGGGCGATCCCGAGTACGCCGAGAAGGCCGCCCGCGTCAGCGCCCTCACGCGCGACCTGAGCGAGCTCCTGGACGGCCTGATGCCCGCGCTGCTCGCCCACTGGCAGGGCGTGCGCGAGCGCCGCGGCGCGGAGTCGCCCGAGCACGCGCCGGGCGCGCCGCTGGTGTTCCATCCGCCGTGCACGCTGCAGCACGGGCAGCAGTTGCGCGGCGGCGTCGAGCGCATGCTGGCCGCGCTCGACTTCGACGTCCGCCTCGCGGCCTCCGAGAGCCACCTGTGCTGCGGCTCCGCCGGCACGTACTCCGTGCTGCAGCCCGTGCTGGCCACACAGTTGCGCGACCGCAAGCTGGCGGCGCTCGCCGCCGCGCAGCCCGAGCCGCGCGCCATCGTCTCGGCCAACATCGGCTGCATCTCGCACCTGCAGTCCGGCACCGCCACGCCGGTGCGGCACTGGATCGAGCTCGTCGACGAGCGGCTGGCGGGATGAGTCAGGTCGTCCTCGTTCCGACCACCGGCGCGCCGCAGCTGCGCCGTGCGGTCGAGAGCGTGCTCGCGCAGACCCTGCCCACCGCCTGCTACGTGGTGTGCGACGGGCCGCGGTACCGCGCGCAGGTGGAGCAGGCGCTGGCGGGCCTCGACGTGCCCGTGTGCGTGCTGCCGCGCAACGTCGGCGCCGACGGCTTCTACGGCCACCGGATCTACGCGGCGTTCGCGCACCTGGTCGACGAGGAGCACGTGCTGTTCCTCGACCAGGACAACTTCCTCGCGCCCGACCACGTCGCGCAATGCGTGGACCTGATCGCCGCGAAGCGCCTGCAATGGTGCTACAGCCTGCGCAACATCTGCACCGCCGACGGCGAGTTCGCCTGCCGCGACGACTGCGAGAGCCTGGGCAAGTGGCCGGCGTTCACCAACGCCCACCTGATCGACACCAACTCGTACTGCCTGCGCCGCGAGGTGCTGCTCCAGAGTGCGCACGTGTGGCACGGCAAGTGGGGCCAGGACCGGGTGTTCGCGCAGGTGATGATGCAGAACTTCAAGGCGTTCGACTGCACCGGCCGATACTCCGTGCAGTATTGCCTCGGCGGCAACGAGGGCTCGGTGACGAAGGAGTTCTTCGAGCAGGGCAACGCGCAGATGCTGCAGCGCTACAAGCGCGGCTTTCCGTGGGCGAGGACATGAGCATGCTTCGCATCGTCCTGGCGGCCTTCGCGGCCATGGCGATGTCCGCTGCCGTGGCCGGCGCGCCGCCTGTCGTGCCCGACACCATGGCCCAGCGCATGCAGCCCTGCACCGCCTGCCACGGCAAGGAAGGCCGGCCGACGCAGCTGGGCTTCTTCCCGCGCATCGCCGGCAAGCCGGCGGGCTACCTGTACAACCAGCTCGACAATTTCCGCAGCGGGCGGCGTGCCTATCCGACGATGACCTATTTCGTCGAGCAGATGTCCGACGACTACCTGCGCGAGATCGCCGGCTACTTCGCGTCGCTGGACCTGCCCTACGCGCCGCCGCAGGCGGTGGACGCGCCGCGCGACGAGATCCGGCGCGGCGAGGCCCTGGTGCGCCAGGGCGACGCGGCGCACGGCATCCCGGCGTGCGTGCAGTGCCACGGCGCCGCCATGACGGGCGTGCTGCCGGCCATCCCCGGCCTGCTGGGCCTGCCGCGCGGCTACCTGGTGGAGCAGTTCGGCGCCTGGCGCACCGGCCAGCGCAAGGCGCTCGCGCCCGATTGCATGGCCAGGATCGCCACGGCGCTCACGCCGTCCGACATCGCCGCGGTCGCGACCTGGCTGTCCGCGCAACCGGCGTCGCTGCCGCCGGCCGCGGCCGACACGCTCGCGCGGCCGCTGCCGCTCGCGTGCGGGAGCGTGTCGCCATGACGCGGTGGCGCGCAGCGGCGCTGGTGCTGGCCGCGATCGTCCTCGCCGGCGCGGGGCTGGTCGCCTGGCTCAATGTGCGCGGCGAGGATCCGCTCACCGGCGACGCCGGCAGCTTCGTGGCCACGCCCGAGCAGGTGGCGCAGGGCGCTTACCTGGCGCGCGCCGGCAACTGCGCGGCCTGCCACACCGACCGCGGCGGCGCGGCGTTCGCCGGCGGAAAGGGCATCGCCACGCCCTTCGGCACGCTCTACGCCAGCAACCTCACGCCCGACGCGAAGACCGGCATCGGCGCCTGGTCGGCCGCGCAGTTCTGGCGCGCGATGCACAACGGGCGCTCGGCCGACGGCCACCTGCTCTATCCCGCGTTCCCGTACCCGAACTTCACGGAGATCACGCGCGCCGACTCCGATGCGCTGTTCGCGTGGCTGCGCTCGCAGGTGCCGGTCACGCAGGTCAACCGGCCGCACGACCTGCGCTTCCCGTACAGCCTGCAGGCCTCGCTGGCGGTGTGGCGCGCGCTGTTCTTCACGCCGGGTGTCTACGAGCCGCAGGTGGAGCGCTCGGCGCAGTGGAACCGCGGCGCCTACCTGGTGCGCTCGCTGGGCCACTGCGCCGCCTGCCATTCGCCGCGCAACGCGTTCGGTGCCACCCGCGACAGCCTGGAGCTGAGCGGCGGCCTGATCCCGCTGCAGAACTGGTACGCGCCGTCGCTGGCCTCCGGCGCGGAGGCGGGGGTGGCCGACTGGTCGTCGCGCGAGGTGGCCGACCTGCTCAAGACCGGCCTGACGTCGCGCGGCGCCGCGCTGGGACCCATGGCCGAGGTGGTGTTCCGCAGCACCCAGCACCTCACCGATCCGGACATCGCCGCGATGGCCGAGTTCCTCAAGAGCCTGCCGCAGGCGCCCGCGCACCGGGGCACGCCGGCGAAGCTGGACAAGGACGTGCAGGCCCATGGCGAGACGCTCTACAAGGATCACTGCGCCACCTGCCACGGCGCCCGTGGCGAAGGCGGCGCGGGGCCGCAGGGCGTCGTCTACGTGCCGCTGGCCGGCAACCGCAAGGTGCTCCTGGAGACGCCGGCCAACTTCATCCACATCGTCGTCAACGGCGGGTTCCCGCCCACGACCGCCGGCAATCCGCGCCCGTACGGCATGCCGCCGTTCGGGCCGTCGCTGAAGGACGAGGAGATCGCGGTGCTGGCCACCTGGGTGCGCAACGCCTGGGGCAACGCGGCGCCGCCGGTGAGCGCGCTGGACGTCCTCGAGGCGCGCTGACCGGGGTCAGCCGGCGTCGATGCCGGCGGCCGCCAGCACGTCGGCCAGCAGCGTCACCTCGCCGCATCGCCGCGCCCGGTAGCCGGGCAACGCGTCGACCTCGGCGCGGAACGGCTCGCTGCGCAGGATGGCCAGCACCTGCGCGATCTCGGGCCGCTCCAGCGCGTCGCGGCGGCAGATCGCGAAGTAGCGCTCGGTGGCCAGCGGCAGGAAGTCGAGCTTGAAGTGGCGCGCCGGCCGCTCCAGGCCGAAGCCGGCGTCGGCCATGCCGCTGCCAACGAACGCGGCCACCGCGGCGTGCGTGAACTCGCCGTGCTCGTAGCCCATGATGGCGGCGGGCGCGACGCCGGCTTCGGCCAGCAGCGCGTCGAGCAGGAAGCGCGTGCCCGATCCGCGCTGGCGGTTGATGAAGCGCAGGCCGGGCCGCGCGAGGTCGCCCAGGCCCGTGACGCGCAGCGGGTTGCCCGGCGCCAGCATCAGGCCCTGCGTGCGGTCGGTGATGGCGATCACGGCGTGCTCCTGCGGCACCAGCCAGCGCGCGTAGAACTCCCAGCCGCGCGCCTCGAGGGCGCCGTGCGGCACGTGGAAGCACGCGAGGTCGCTCGCGCCGTCGTGCAGCGAGGCGGCCGCGTCCTGGCTGCTGGTGTAGACGCGCTCCACGTCCACGCCCGCGTCGCGCAGCATGGCCATCAGCTTCTCGATGGCGAAGCCGTGGCTCGCGTGGATGCGCAGCAGGCGCTGCGGGGGCGCCAGCACGCGCTGCAGTTCCACCTCCAGCTCGGAGGCCAGCGTGTCGAGCGCGGGCGCGAGGCGCGCGGCGATGCGGCGGTCGGCCCACACGAGCTTGTCGCCCAGCGGCGTCAGGCGCGAGCCGCGGCCGCGTTCCATCTGCAGCAACGGGGCGCCGAACCAGGCCTCGCCCTGGCGGATGGTGTCCCACGCGTGGCGGTACGACAGCCCGGCGCGCTGGCACGCGGCGGCGATGCTGCCGGTCTCGGCCACGCAGGCCAGCAGGGCGATCAGGCGCGGGCCCAGCATGTCCAGGCCGTCGTGGGAGATCGTCCACTGGGGACGGATTGAAATCTTGTGCACTGCAGTACGCCGCTCGTTCATCCCGGCCCGGGCGATGGTACAGCGCGGTCCCCTGGCGGCCGTCGATGGCGATGGCCGGCAGATGCCCCGAGGGGTAGTCGCCGGCTTGTCCGGGCGATGTCGCTTTTTGCCGTCGAGTCGAACTCGGCAATGCAACAAGAAGTACGGATGCCGGGGCCGCCATTTCATGCTGCGATGCAGCGGAAACACCGCTAAACGGCGGCCCGAATCGGTCGAAGGGCGGGTTGGGGCGGGCTATCCTAGGGTTCGTATTTAGGCGCCTGACCGCATATTGCAACGTGAGCCAACCGATACTTAAAGTCGGGCAGATCGCCGGAGTTGGGACTACGGCGATGGATGCCCGCAGGTCATAAAAAGGATCAAGATGTCTACCGTCATGAACGGCTCTGCGGCCGCGCCTTCCTCCGGAGGCTGGCTATCGAAAGAGCGCACCGTCGCGGGCCCCGGCTTCAACCGGTGGCTTCTTCCGCCCGCGGCGCTCGCCATCCATCTGTGCATCGGCATGGCCTACGGCTTCTCCGTGTTCTGGCTGCCGCTGTCAAAGCTGCTGCCAGGCGCGGCGCTGTGCTCGAAGGACGCGTCGCAGGCCGGCAATTTCTGGATGCAGATCCTGAGCTCGCTCGCGGGCCCCGATGCCAAGAGCCTGCGCTCCGTCGTGGCCAAGGCGCTGTTCGGCGGCGTCGGCGAGATGACGCTGTCGACCTGCAACTGGGACATCTCGGCGCTGGGCTGGATCTACACGCTGTTCTTCGTGTTCCTCGGCGCGTCGGCTGCGTTGTGGGGCGGCTGGCTGGAACACGTCGGCCCGCGCAAGGCGGCCGCCGTCGCCGCGGTCTGCTGGGCCGGCGGCATGGCGCTGTCGACGATCGGCGTGTCCACGCACCAGCTGTGGATCATGGTGCTGGGCCTCGGCGCGATCGGCGGCATCGGGCTGGGCCTGGGCTACATCTCGCCGGTCTCGACGCTGATCAAGTGGTTCCCCGATCGCCGCGGCATGGCCACCGGCATGGCCATCATGGGCTTCGGCGGCGGCGCGATGATCGGCTCGCCCCTGGCCGCCAAGCTGATGGCCGCGTTCGGCACGGACGGCACCAACGGCGTCCAGACGACCCTGCTGGTGATGGCGGCGCTGTACTTCGTGTTCATGATGGGCGGCGCGCGCGGCTACCGCCTGCCGCCCACCGGCTGGAAGCCCGAAGGCTGGACGCCGCCGGCGGCCGACGCCAGCAAGACGATGATCACGCGCGGCCACGTGCACGTGAAGCGCATCTGGGGCATCCCGCAGTTCTGGCTGGTGTGGCTGGTGCTGTGCATGAACGTGTCTGCCGGCATCGGCGTGATCGGCCTGGCCAGCCCGATGCTGCAGGAGATCTTCGGCGGCCACCTGATCGGCCTCGACGCGAAGTACGGCGACCTGGCCAAGGCCGACCTGACGAAGATCGCGGGCGTGGCGGCCGGCTTCGCCGCGCTGATCAGCCTGTTCAACATCGGCGGCCGCTTCTTCTGGGCCAGCATCTCCGACAAGCTCGGCCGCAAGGCGACCTACGTGGTCTTCTTCCTGCTGGGCGCCGCGATGTACGCCAGCCTGCCCAATACCGCGGGCGTGTCCAAGGGCCTGTTCGTGGCCGCGGTCTGCGTCATCCTGAGCATGTACGGCGGCGGCTTCGCCACGGTGCCGGCCTACCTGTCCGACCTGTTCGGCACGCAGATGGTGGGCGCCATCCACGGCCGGCTGCTCACCGCGTGGTCCACGGCCGGCATCCTGGGCCCGGTCGTCGTCAACTACATGCGCGACTACCAGCTGGGACTCGGCATCCCGCGCGAGCAGGTCTACAACCAGACGATGTACATCCTGGTGGGCTTCCTCGCCGTGGGCCTGATCTGCAACCTGCTGATCCGCCCGGTCGACCAGAAGTACTTCATGACCGACGTGGAACTGGCCGAGGAGAAGCGCCTCGCGCACGAACGCGCCGCCGCCAACGCCGTCACGGGCGAGGGCGTGGCGACCGCGCCCAGCAGCACGGCCACCGTGGCGCTGGCCTGGCTGGCCGTCGGCATTCCGCTGGCCTGGGGCGTCTGGCAGACGCTGATCAGTGCGGCCAAGCTCTTCAACTGACGACCTCCGGGGCATGCCCCGACGGTCCGCGCCGCAGCCGCCAAACGGGCCTGCGGCGACGGCCCCGCAACGCGAGTGCCTCGCTCAGGCGCTCGCGCTCCACCTGCCGGACATCCCGGCCGAGGTCCCGGGCGGCAGCGCCTCCGCGCTGCTGCCCGTCCTCCACCACATCCAGGACGCGCTGGGCTTCGTGCCGCCGGCGCTCGTCCCCGAGATCGCTGCCGCGCTGAGCCTGTCGCGGGCCGAGGTGCACGGCGTCGTCACCTACTACCATCACTTCCGCAGCGCCCCCGCGGGCCGCCACGTGGTGCAGATCTGCCAGGCCGAGGCCTGCCGCGCCAACGGCGCCGTGGCCCTGATGGCCCACGCGAGCGCGCGTCTCGCGTGCGCGCCCGGCCACACGCGCGCCGACGGCGCCGTCACGCTCGAACCCGTCTACTGCCTGGGGCTGTGCGCCACCGGGCCTGCTGCGATGGTGGACGACCGCCTGCGCGCCCGGGTGTCCGCCGCGACGGTCGACGACTGGGCCGCCCGCTTCGAGCGCAGCGCATCATGAACACCGCCACGGTCTGGATCCCGCGCGACGCCGCGGCCCTGGCCGCCGGCGCCGACGACGTGGCCGACGCGCTGGTCGCTGCCGCTGGCGAACGCGGTGCCCCGCTGAACCTGGTGCGCAACGGCTCGCGCGGCCTGTTGTGGCTGGAGTCGCTGCTGGAGGTGGCCACGCCCGCAGGCCGCGTGGCCTTCGGGCCGGTGCAGGCCGGCGACGTCGCCGACCTGGTGGGCCGCGGCCTGCTGGACGCGGCCACGGGGCTGCCCGAGGCGCTCGCCGCCCATCCTCTGCACCTGGGCCCGACGGAGGCGTTGCCGTGGCTGGCCCGCCAGCAGCGCATCACGTTCGCGCGCGTCGGCGTCACCGACCCGCTGTCGCTCGACGACTACGCCGCGCTCGGCGGCTGGGCTGGCCTCGACAAGGCGCTCGCGATGGCGCCGTCGGCGGTCGTCGGCGAGGTCATCGACTCGGGGCTGCGCGGCCGCGGCGGCGCCGCGTTCCCGGCCGGCGTCAAGTGGAAGACCGTGGCCGCGGCCGTCGCGCCGCGCAAGGCCGTGGTCTGCAATGCCGACGAGGGCGACTCCGGCACGTTCTCCGACCGCATGCTGATGGAAGGCGACCCGTACACGCTCGTCGAGGGCATGGCCATCGCGGCCGTGGCCGTCGGCGCGACCTACGGCGTGATCTACATCCGCTCCGAATACCCGCACGCCGAGGCCGCGCTGCGCGAGGCCATCGCCCGCGCGACGGCAGCCGGCCACATCGGCGCCGCGCTGCGCGGCCGCGGGCCGGCGTTCCGGCTCGACGTGCGCCGCGGCGCCGGCTCCTACGTCTGCGGCGAGGAGACGGCGCTGCTGGAAAGCATCGAAGGCCGGCGCGGCGTGGTGCGGGCCAAGCCGCCGCTGCCGGCGTTGCATGGCCTGTTCGGCTGGCCCACGGTCATCAACAACGTCATCACGCTGGCCAGCGTGCCGCGCATCCTTGCCGACGGCGCCGCCGCGTACCATGCGTTCGGCGCGGGACGCTCGCGCGGCACGCTGCCGTTCCAGCTCGCCGGCAACCTGAAGCAGGGCGGCCTGGTCGAGCTGCCCTTCGGCGTCACGCTGCGCGAGCTGCTGTTCGACTTCGGCGGCGGATCGCGCTCCGGCCGGCCCATCAAGGCGGTGCAGGTGGGCGGGCCTCTCGGGGCCTATGTGCCGGAGTCGCAGTGGGACGTGCCGATCGACTACGAGGCCTACGCGGCCGTCGGCGCCACCGTGGGCCACGGCGGCATCGTCGCGCACGACGACACGGCCGACCTCGCCGGCCTCGCGCGCTACGCGTTCGAGTTCTGCGCGCTCGAGTCCTGCGGCAAGTGCACGCCGTGCCGCATCGGCTCAACGCGCGGTGTCGAGGTGGTGGAACGTCTCGTCGCCGCGCCGGTCTCACTGAAGGGCGCGCAGGAAGAGCTGCTGCGCGACCTGTGCGACACCATGGTCTCGGGCAGCCTGTGCGCCATGGGCGGCATGACCCCGTTCCCGGTGTTGTCTGCCCTGGATCACTACCCTGAAGACTTCGGCTTGCCGCGGCGCGCCGCGGCGGGAGAGCGATGATGCTGAGCCTGAACGACCCCCATCCGGACCTGGACCTCGGCACCCCCGCCAGCGAGTCCGCTCAGGTGGTGACGTTGACGATCGACGGCGTCGCGGTGAGCGCCCCCGCCGGCACCTCGGTGATGCGCGCGGCCATCGAGGCCGGCATCTCCGTGCCCAAGCTGTGCGCCACCGACTCTCTGGAGCCGTTCGGCTCGTGCCGCTTGTGCCTGGTGGAGATCGATGGCCGGCGCGGCACGCCGGCGTCGTGCACCACGCCCGTGGAGGCCGGCATGTCGGTGCGCACGCAGAGCGCCAGGCTGGCCAAGCTGCGCAAGGGCGTGATGGAGCTCTACATCTCCGATCACCCGCTCGACTGCCTCACCTGCAGCGCCAACGGCGATTGCGAGCTGCAGGACATGGCCGGCGCCGTCGGGCTGCGCGAGGTGCGCTACGGCGTCGAGGGCAAGAACCATCTCGGGGCGAAGAAGGACGAGTCCAACCCGTACTTCACCTTCGACGCCAGCAAGTGCATCGTCTGCAACCGCTGCGTGCGCGCCTGCGAGGAGACGCAGGGCACCTTCGCGCTCACCATCTCGGGCCGCGGCTTCGAGTCGAAGGTGTCGGCCGGCATGGACGAGCCGTTCATGGAGAGCGAGTGCGTGAGCTGCGGCGCCTGCGTCAACGCCTGCCCCACGGCCACGCTGCAGGAAAAGACGGTCATCTCGCTGGGCATGCCCACGCGCAGCGTCACCACCACCTGCGCCTACTGCGGCGTGGGTTGCGGCTTCAAGGCCGAGGTCAAGGGCGACGAGGTCATCCGCATGACGCCGTGGAAGGACGGCAAGGCCAACGAGGGCCATTCGTGCGTGAAGGGCCGCTTCGCCTGGGGCTATGCCACGCACAAGGATCGCGTCACCAAGCCGATGGTCCGCGCGAAGATCACCGACCCGTGGCGCGAGGTCTCGTGGGACGAGGCGATCAATCACGCGGCGTCCGAGTTCAAGCGCCTGCAGGCGCAGTTCGGCCGCGATTCCATCGGCGGCATCACGTCGTCGCGCTGCACCAACGAGGAGACCTACCTCGTGCAGAAGCTGGTGCGCGCGGCGTTCGGCAACAACAACGTCGACACCTGCGCCCGCGTCTGCCACTCGCCCACCGGCTACGGCCTGGGCCAGACCTACGGCACCTCGGCCGGCACGCAGACCTTCAAGTCGGTGGCCAAGGCCGACGTGATCATGGTGATCGGCGCCAATCCCAGCGAGGCGCACCCCGTGTTCGCGTCGCGCATGAAGCGCCGCCTGCGCCAGGGCGCGAAGCTGATCGTGGTCGACCCGCGCCGCATCGACATCGTGGCGGGCGCGCACGTGAAGGCCGACTTCCACCTGCAGCTGCGGCCCGGAACGAACGTGGCGCTGGTCACATCGCTGGCGCACGTGATCGTCACCGAGGGCCTGGACGACGCGGCCTACGTGGCCGAGCGTTGCGACGACAGGAGCGTGGCGCAGTGGCGCGAGTTCGTCTCGCGTCCCGGGAATTCGCCCGAGGCCTTCGAGAGCGAGACCGGCGTGCCGGCCGCGCTCGTGCGCGGCGCCGCGCGCCTGTACGCGGCGGGTTCCGGCACCGGCCCGCGTCCCAACGGCGCGATCTACTACGGCCTGGGCGTGACGGAGCATTCGCAGGGCTCGACCGCCGTGATGGCGATCGCCAACCTCGCGATGGTCACCGGCAACGTCGGCCGCGAGGGCGTGGGCGTGAACCCGCTGCGCGGCCAGAACAACGTGCAGGGCTCGTGCGACATGGGCTCGTTCCCGCACGAGCTGCCCGGCTACCGCCACATCGGCGGCGCCGAGGTGCGCGAGCAGTTCAACAAGGCCTGGGGCGTCACCCTCCAGGCCGAGCCGGGCCTGCGCATCCCCAACATGTTCGACGCCGCGCTGTCGGGCCAGTTCAAGGGCCTGTACTGCCAGGGCGAGGACATCGTGCAGTCCGACCCGGACACCCAGCACGTGGCCGGCGCGCTGCAGGCGATGGAATGCGTCGTCGTGCAGGACATCTTCCTCAACGAGACCGCCAAGTACGCCCACGTGTTCCTGCCGGGCTCGTCGTTCCTCGAGAAGGACGGCACCTTCACCAACGCCGAGCGGCGCATCTCGCGCGTGCGCAAGGTGATGGCGCCGCTGTCGGGCGTGGGCGACTGGGAGGCCACGGTCAGGCTGTCCAACGCGCTCGGATACCCGATGGCGTATACGCACCCCGCGCAGATCATGGAGGAGATCGCGGCGCTGACGCCCACCTTCGCCGGCGTGAGCTACGAGAAGATCGACCGCCTCGGCAGCGTGCAATGGCCCTGCAACGACGGCACCGACGAGGCCGGCACGTCCATCATGCACGTCGGCCATTTCGTGCGCGGCAAGGGCCGCTTCGTGATCACGCAGTACGTGCCCAGCGACGAGAAGGTCACCCGCAGGTTCCCGCTGCTGCTGACCACCGGCCGCATCCTGTCGCAGTACAACGTGGGCGCGCAGACGCGGCGCACGCTCAACTCGCAATGGCACGACGAGGACCGCCTGGAGATCCATCCGCAGGACGCGCTGGACCGCGGCGTGAAGGACGACGACTGGGTGGGCATCACCAGCCGCGCGGGCGAGACGGTGCTGCGCGCCACGATCACGGAACGCGTGCAGCCCGGCGTGGTCTACACCACCTTCCACTTCCCGGAATCGGGCGCCAACGTGATCACCACCGACAGCTCCGACTGGGCCACCAACTGCCCCGAGTACAAGGTGACCGCGGTGCAGGTGATGCCGGTGGCGCAACCTTCGTCGTGGCAGCGCGCCTACCGCGACTTCAGCGAGGACCAGGAACGCTTCCTGGCCGACGCGCGGCTGGGCGCCGGTGTCACGGCGGCGGGCAGATGAAGATCGAGGCCCTGCCCCTGGAAGGTGGCGCGCAGCGCCTGGAGGTGCGCGTGCGGCGCGATGGCGCGGTCACCGAGTCGCAGGACTGGCTGGCCGACGAGGTGCCCGTGGCGCTGATCTTCAACGGCATCTCGCACGCGGTGATGCTGGCCACGCCGCTCGACCTCGAGGATTTCGCGCTCGGCTTCGGCCTCACCGAGGGCCTGCTGGAGCGCGCCGACGAGCTCTACGGCGTGGAGGTGCAGCCCGATCCGGCCGGCGTGCGCGTCGAGATGGAAGTCTCCGGCGCCTGCTTCGCGCGCCTGAAGGACAAGCGCCGCTCGATGGCCGGGCGCACGGGTTGCGGCCTGTGCGGCACCGAGAGCCTGGAGCAGGTGGAGCCGCCGCTGCGTCCGCTGGCGGCCGCCACGGCGCCGCTGTCGCCTGCCGCGATCGCCGCGGCCTTGCGGGCCATGCCGGCGCGCCAGTCACTGCAGCAGCGCACCGGTGCCACGCACGCGGCGGCGTGGTGCGGGCCGGACGGCCAGCTGCGCCTGGTGCGCGAGGACGTGGGGCGCCACAACGCGCTCGACAAGCTGGTGGGCGCGATGGTGGACGCCGGCATCGACCCGCGCGACGGCTTCTGCTGCATCACCAGCCGTGCCAGCGTGGAGATGGTCCGCAAGGCGGTCGCCGTGGGCATCACCGCGCTCATCGCCGTCTCCGCGCCCACGTCGCGCGCGGTCGCCACCGCGCGCGAGGCCGGCCTGGCGCTGGCCGGGTTCGCGCGCCGGGACGATCTCGTGCTCTATTCCGAAGCCGACCGCTTCCGCTAGCCATGGACCTGCACAACCTGGTCGTGATGGCCAACCGCATCGGCAGCTTCTTCGAGGCGCAACCCGACCGCGACGAGGCGCTGGCCGGTATCGCCGACCACGTGAAGAAGTTCTGGGAGCCGCGCATGCGCGCCCAGATCCTCGCCGCGGTGGAGACCGGCGCCGATACGGGCCTCAGCGAGATCGTGCGCGCGGCGCTGGAGAAGCACCGCGCCCTGTTGCAGCCGACTTGAGTTGCCTCAGCGATCCAGCGCCGCGCGCTTCGGGTCGAACTTCCAGCCGGGCAGCAGGGCCTGCATCGCCGCCGCGTCGTCGCGCGCGCCCAGGCCGTGTTGCCGATGGAGCGCGTGCGCCTTGTCCACCTCGGCCATGTCCAGCTCGACGCCCAGGCCGGGCCGGGACGGCACCTGCACGAGTCCGCCGCGGATCTGGAGCGGTTCCTTCGTCAGGCGCTGGCCGTCCTGCCAGATCCAGTGCGTGTCGATGGCCGTGACGCGGCCCGGCGCGGCGGCGGCGACGTGCGTGAACATCGCCAGCGAGACGTCGAAGTGGTTGTTGGAGTGCGAGCCCCAGGTCAGGCCCCAGTCGCGGCAGGTCTGCGCGACGCGCACCGAGCCGGCCATGGTCCAGAAGTGCGGGTCGGCCAGCGGGATGTCCACCGATTGCAGCGCCAGCGCGTGCGCCAGTTGGCGCCAGTCGGTGGCGATCATGTTGGTGGCGGTGGGCAGGCCGGTGGCGCGGCGGAACTCGGCCATCACCTCGCGGCCCGAGAAGCCGTCCTCCGCGCCGCACGGATCCTCGGCGTAGGCGACGATGCCGCGCTGGTCGCGCATCAGGCGCACGGCCTCCTTCAGCGACCACGCGCCGTTCGGATCCAGCGTGATGCGCGCCTGCGGGAAGCGCTCGTGCAGCGCGAGGATCGCCTGCACCTCCTCGTCGCCGCGCAGCACGCCGCCCTTCAGCTTGAAGTCGTTGAAGCCGTAGCGCGCGTGCGCGGCCTCGGCCAGGCGGACGATGGACTCTGGCGTCAGGGCCGGCTCGTGGCGCAGGCGCGCCCAGGCGTCGGGGCCTTCGGGCTCACTGGCGTAGGGCAGGTCGGTGCGCGTGCGGTCGCCGATGTAGAAGAGGTAGCCCAGCATCTCGACGGCGTCGCGCTGCTGGCCCTCGCCCAGGAGCGCCGCCACCGGCACGCCGAGGTGCTGGCCCAGCAGGTCCAGCAGAGCCGATTCGATGGCCGTGGCGGCGTGGATGGTGGTGCGCAGGTCGAAGGTCTGCAGGCCGCGGCCGCCGGCGTCGCGCTCGGCGAAGCGGCGCTGGACCTCGTCGACGATGCGCTGCTGCGAGCCCAGGGGCTGGCCGACCACCAGCGGCGCCGCGTCTTCCAGGGTCTGGCGGATCTTCTCTCCGCCGGGCACCTCGCCGACGCCGGTGCGGCCGGCGCTGTCGGTCAGCAGCAGCAGGTTGCGCGTGAAGAACGGGCCGTGCGCGCCGCTCAGGTTGAGCAGCATGCTGTCGCGGCCGGCCACGGGGATCACGCGGAGGGACGCGATCGTCGGCGTCGAGGAGAGGGTCATCGGAGTCGAGTCCTGTAGGATAGCGCTACCATTTCGAGGCAAAGCATAGCGGCGAGTCCCGAAGGCCGCAAGCCCTCAGGCGCTGGCGCGTTCGACGATGGAGAAGCCCAGGTCGACGATGCGCTCCGCCACGGTCCGGCCTTCGGCGCGGTCGATGACGAACCGCGCGGCCTGCCGGCCGATCGCCGCGCCGTCGATGCGCACCGTGGTCAGCGCGGGCTCGAGGTCGGCCGCGAACTCGTTGTCGCCGAAGCCCACCACGGCGAGTCGCGACGGCACGTCCAGGCCGCGCGCGCGGGCCTCGGTCAGCACGCCCAGCGCCAGCAGGTCGGAGCTGCAGAAGACCGCGTCCACGCCGCCGGGCCGTGCCAGCAGCTGGCCCAGCGCGTCGCGCCCGCTGCGCAGCGTGGTGGGCGCCGGCACCGTCACCGGCTCGACGTCGGCGAGCCCCAGCTCGCGCGCGGCCTCGCGGAACGCGGCGAGGCGGCGCCGCGCGCGATCGTCGTCGCCCGCCACGACGGCCAGCCGGCGGCGCCCGCGGCCGTGCAGGAAGGCGGCCACCGCGTGGCCGATCCGCTCGTGGGAGAAGCCCACCAGCATGTCGATGGGCGTGGGGGTCAGGTCCCAGGTCTCGACCACGGGGATGTTGGCCGCCAGCAGGCGCCGCCGGCCCTCGGCGGAGTGCAGGATGCCCGTGAGCACGACGCCGTCGGGCCGGCGCCCGATGATGGCCTCGAGCAGGGCGTCCTCGCGCGAATCCGCGTAGCCGCTCTGGCCCAGCATCAACTGGTAGCCCGCGTCGGCCAGTGCCGCCGTGAGCGCCTGGACGGTATCCAGGAAGACGGGCCCCGACAGCGTGGGCACGACGGCCGCGACGAGCCGGCTGCGCGCGGAGGCCAGGCCGCCGGCGACGCGGTTGGGGACGTAGCCCGACCGGCGCACCGCGGCGGTCACGCGCGCCAGCACCTCGGGCGACACGCGCTCGGGCGTGTTCAGCGCGCGCGACACCGTCATGGGCGCCACCTCGGCCAGCCGGGCGACATCGTGCAACGTCACCGCCCCGCTGCCGCGTCGACTGCGCCTGGCGCGAACCTCAGCTTCTTCCATGCCGCGATCTTACGCCGGCGTTAGCGCTAACCATCGCGCCATGAAAAACGCCCGCACGAAGCGGGCGCCGTTCGAAACGAAGCGGATCAGGAGACGATGAGCCTGACCGTGGCGCTGCCGGTGGCGCCGGCGCTGTCACGCACCGTGGCCGTCATGGTGTAAGTGCCCTTGACCGGCGCGGTCCAGTACAGGAAGCCGCTGGACATCAGCTTCATGCCGGACGGAGCACCGGCGATGGTGTAGCTCAGCGTGCCGCCGTCGACGTCCTTGCCCACCAGCATGGTCGAGAAGGTGGTGCCGGCCTTGCCGACGAGATTGGCCGCGGCGATCGTCGGGGCATGGTTGGTCGCGGCAGGGGCCGCCGCGGTCACCTTCACCGAATACGTGCCGCTGGCCGAGGCACCCGCAGCCGTCTTCGCCGTCGCGGTGAACGTGTAGGTGCCGACGACCGGTGCGCCCCACGAGAGCGCGCCGGCGCTGGTCACGCCCAGGCCGCTGGGCGCGCCCGACAGCGAGTAGGCGGTGGTGGTGCCCGACGGCGCGGTCACGCCCAGCGATTGGTTGAACGCCGTGCCGGCCGTGGCGGCGTACGACCCGCCCGGCACGACCGGCGCCGCCAGGGCGGCCGCCGGCGTCGTGGCGGTGCCGGCGAGGGCCTGCGTCAGCTGCGTGGAATTGGGCGTGCCCCATCCGGTGGCCTGGTCGTAGCCCGTGCCGGCGCGGCAGGTGGCGCAGCTGCCGTTGGTGCCGTCGACGACGTCGCCGAACGAGGCCGCGTACGTGCCCGGCACCTTGGCGATGGCCTGGTACAGCATGCTGTGGAAGTCGCCCAGCACGGCCTTGGCGCTGGCGACGCGCTGGGCGTTCGCCACCGCGACGATGCCGGCCCATTGCGGCGCGGCGATGCTGGTTCCGCCGTACGCGCTCCAGACCGTGGCCAGGCCCGGCAGCGTCAGCGCGACGTATTCGCCGGTCATCGGGTTGGCGTTGAACGCGACGTCGGGCACCGCGCGGCGCACCAGGGCGCTGCCGCCGGCCGGCACCACGCCGCTCTGCCACGCGGGCAGGGGTTCGTAGGCGCTCAGGCCGCCGCCGGTATAGCTCCAGGCCGCTTCGTAGCGCGTGCCGGAACCCGACCAGTTCAGGCTCGTGCCGCCCACGGCCAGCACGTGCGGCGAGACCGCCGGCCACAGCACCTGCGAGCCGGAATCGCCCGCGGCCGCCACGTAGGTCATGCCGGGGCGCGCGAAGTAGGAATCGGTGGACGGCGCCCAGCCGGCCTCGGCCGAGCCGAAGCTCATCGTCACGACGCCGGGGCCCATCTTGGCGGCCAGCAGGTTGGCGCCGAGGATGTAGCTGGACAGCGAAGACGGCATCTCGATGAGGACGATGCGGGCCAGCGGCGCGATCGCATGGGCCCACTGCACGTCGAGCTTGCTCTCCGGCGCCCAGGAGGCGTTGTAGACCGGCACCGTGGACGTCATCGCGGCGGTGGTGGTGGCGTTGACCTGCGAGAACGTGCACGCCGACGGCGGCGTGGCCAGCGGCAGCGTGGCGGTGGCCGGGATCGCGACGTTGGTGCAGGTGGGCAGGCCGAACTTCGCCGAGAAGAGGTTCAGGTCGGACAGCGCGGTGGCGTCGTGGTACGCGTCGACGATGTAGATCGTCTGGCCCGCGCCGAGCTGCGCCGCCAGGCTCGGCGAGATGGCCGCGCCCACGGCCGGCAGCGCCGCGAGGCCGTAGGCCGCGCGGATCTGGGCCGGCGTGTGGACGGCGCCGATGATGGTGTTGGCCTGCGGGGCGGCCGTGTCGCCGCTGGCCGAGGCCACGCGCGCCTTCGACGCGTCGGCGATGCGCCTGACCAGGGTGTCGCGCGACAGGCGGGCCGTGTCGAGCCCGGCGACGGCGCTGTCGACGGTGTAGGTCTTCGGGGCCTGGCGTGCCGAGGCGCTGCTGCCGTCGACGTCGGCCTGGCCGGGTTCGTCGAGCAGGGCGGGCGCCATGTGGTACGTCGGCGTGACTTCGGTCTGGGCCATCGCGGCGACGACGCTGCCGTCGAGCGAGGCACCGGCGTCCGCGGGCTGCGAGACGCTGCTGCTGGAGTCTGACGCCGTGGTCGACGGCGTGGCGGTGTCGGGGCTGGTGCCGCCGCCGCAAGCCGCGAGGCTGGCGAGCAGGGCGATGGAGAGTGCCAGGGTGGGGGTGGCTTTCTGAGCCGGGCGATGACGATTCAAGACCGATCCTTCGATGAGCTGGGGTCATCGGCGGTCGGCGAATGGCACGGAGATCCCAATGCCGCAAGGCATCACGGAACAGCACGCCAGCACGCCGGCACGCCGGGTGTGGACAAGCAGCGAGCACCTCGAAGGACCAGCTGCCAGGCGCTGTTGAGACGATCCCGGGTCCAGGCGACCGGGGGAGCGGGTCAGAGCAGCGAGTGCGTCTTGCGGGAAACGGGACAGTATCCAGCGCGACTGATGGGCGCCGTATTGCTACGACGAGCGGATATTACCGAAGTATCTACTCGACCGTTACCGGAGATGCAACAAGGTGCAGCTCTTCCGTGGAAGCAGATTCATGGCAGGCTTGCTCCGCCAAGGTCGGGCAGATTCGCGGCTCCTGGGCCATATTTCATTCGACGGATACTGAATTCCGGCGCGCACCGGCCGGGGCGGCCGCCGCCGAAGTCGACGCCGATATTCGGCCTCGCATATTCGCGGGCACGCAATTTTCAAGCTGCCGGGCACGCTTTTCCGCGTCCGAGCACTCGCAGCGACTGGTCGAGCGGAGCACGGGCTATCCCGAACTCCCAACGCGCTCCCGCGCCTCCGCCATGAGTATTCGGAATCAGTGCGGCTGCTAACAAGGCATTGCAGCGAAACCATAATTCCCTGGTCGCGAACGAGAATATAAGGGAGCAGAAAGTATTCTTCTCAACTGTCGAGTCGTGGATCTGATGAAGTTTGCCTGGCACTGCCAGCCACGGCCGAGCGGGAGCGTTCGATACGCCTCGCGTAGTCGGCATTCGGGCCCCCGAAATTAGGTAGGTGAAAACGTTAATCGGCTGTCGAGCAATAGCGGGAATGCGGGTTGCAAAGGGTTACCCGCGATTCACTGCACACCACCAGCTTGCCCCTCAACCGCTAGGAGAAGACCTCATGAAACTGAACGCCACCCTCGTCGCGCTCGCACTGGCCCTGGCCGGCGGCGCGGCATCGGCCGCCACCGTCGGGACGCTGTACGACGCAGCCACCGACACCGCGCTGGCCAACAACCCCGAAATTGGCCCGCAGCTGTACGCGGTCTTCGAGAAGGACGGCCCGCTGAACACGACGCCGACGTTCGACTACGTGTACAACTTCATCCTGGACGCCACGTCGAACCTGGACGTGAGCGGCAACACATACACCGGCCCGACCGTCGCCGCCGACACCGCCGACTTCACGCTGTACACCGGAACCTCGACCGGCAATTCGGGCACTTCGGCCACCGCCGTGGGTAGCGTCTTCTCGTTCGCCGGCCAGGCCATCCAGGCCACGACGTTCGCCAACCTGACGAAAGGCAACTACTTCTTCGAAGTGACCGGCAGCACCTCGGCGCCGCTGGGCACGGCCTTCAACGTCACGATCCAGGCGCCTTCGGCCACCGGCCCGCTGCCGGCCGTGCCCGAACCCACCAACATGGCCCTGTTGCTGGCCGGCCTCGGCCTGATGGGCTTCCTGGTCAAGCGCCGCTCCGCCAACTGACGGGCAGCGCCAGCGGCGCGACGGCGCCGCTCACCGGACAAGGCAGCGACGACGCTGCCTTTTTTTCGTTCAAGGGTGCTCAGCGGCCCAGCGGCGAGATCGCCTCGGCCACCGCCTTCGGGCTCAGGTCGTCGGCCTGCATCGGATGCATGGCGCGCTGGACGTCCTCGCGCCGCTTCGGGTCGTTCAGCAAGGGCCAGTTCTCGGAGAGCGCATGCAGCAGCAGCTCGGTGATCTTGTCCAGCTTCGGCCGCGTGACGGCGGCCAGGTCGGGCGCGTCCGCGAACTGGCCGCGCTTGAACACGTCCCAGCCCTGGAACAGCTCGTTCTGCGCGATCTTGGAGGCCTCGATCTGGGCCTTGAAGAAGCTCTCGGCCCAGGCCTGCGGCACGCCCAGGTCGCTCGCCTGGTGGCCCAGCGCCGCGATGACCTGCGCCTCGCGCGCCGCGTCCTCGATCGGGAGGTGGTGGTTCCACTTGAACTCGGCCACGTCGGTGGCCAGCATCAGGCGCGCGTCGATCAGCGCGCGCAGCGACTCGATGCCCCACGGATACGCGAGCCACTGCTCGTTGGCGCGCGCGAACGCCCCCGTTTCGATGGCCTGGTGCAGCCACTGGTCGATGTAGGCCTTCAACGCGGCGTCGCGCGGCAGCAGCACGGCCTTCTCGGAGAAGTCGAAGGGCGCGTCGGGGTGGATGGCGCACAGCCTGGGATGCAGCCGCTGCTGCAGGCGCGCCTCGATCGCGTCGGTGATCATCACGTCGGCGTCGCCGGCCACGATGCGGTCGAAGATCGTCACGTTGTCGGCGTGGACGATGAGCGTCGCGCGCTTCGCGTGGGCGCGCGCGAAGCGCTCGTTGGTGCCGCCCGGGTTGACGATCAGGCGCACGTCGGGGCGGTCGATGTCGGCCAGCGACTGGTACTTGCCGGCGTCCTCGCAGCGCGCGACGGGCGTCTTGCCGTCGCGCAGGTACGGAATCGAGAACCAGGCCTTCCTCTGGCGCTCCAGCGACACCGACACGCCCCCCATCGCGAGATCGAACCTGTCGTCGGCGAGGTCGCCCATCATGCCGGCCCAGGTGGTGGGCACGACCTGCAGCTTCACGCCCAGCGAATTGGCCAGGTCGGTGGCGAGCGCGATGTCCAGGCCGATGAACCCGCCCGTGCCGACGCGGTAGCTGAACGGCTTGTAGTCGCCGGTGCTGCCCACGCGCAGCACGCCGCGCGCGAGGATGTCGTCCAGGCGGCTGGCCGTCGCCGTGGCGGCGCTGGCCGCTGGCTCCGCGGCCTGGCCGGCGGGCGAGGCGAGCGCCGCGAGGGTGAGCGCGAAGGCGGCGAGCAGGCGATGGCAGGCGGACACGGGGGGCTCCCTCTTCAGAACGAGGCCGCAGTCTATTCAATGGGGGAGGCGTACTCGACACGGCCCCTGAGAATGTCCTCTCTGGTCAATTCAATGGCCGACGTGGTCATAAAAGATTTTGACTATCAATCGATTAAGAAAGATGAATTGGCGCAATAGTTCGCCACTTGCGACAGTCAAGACTTTCAGAACCAGGAGATCAGCGAATGACCGAAGCCAAGTGCCCCTTCTCGAACGGCGTGCGCCCGAATGCCCTGGCAGGCGCCCCGCGAAACGCCGACTGGTGGCCCAACCAGCTGAACTTGGACATCCTGCACCAGCAGTCCAGCAAGTCCGACCCGATGGGCGCGTCCTTCGACTACGCCGAGGCGTTCAAGAGCCTGGACCTGGACGCCGTGGTGGCCGACCTGAAGGCCCTGATGACCGACTCGCAGGACTGGTGGCCGGCCGACTACGGCCACTACGGCCCGCTGTTCATCCGCATGGCCTGGCACGCGGCCGGCACCTACCGCACCGCCGACGGCCGCGGCGGCGCGGGCACCGGCGCGCAGCGCTTCGCGCCCCTGAACAGCTGGCCCGACAACGGCAACCTCGACAAGGCGCGGCGCCTGCTGTGGCCGATCAAGCAGAAGTACGGCCGCCACCTGTCGTGGGCCGACCTGATCGTGCTGACCGGCAACGTGGCCCTCGAGTCCATGGGCTTCAAGACCTTCGGCTTCGCCGGGGGCCGCCCGGACATCTGGGAGCCGCACCTCGACGTGTACTGGGGCCCCGAGAAGAAGTGGCTGGGCGACGAGCGCTACGGCGCCGGCCGCGAGCTCGCGAACCCGCTGGCCGCGGTGCAGATGGGCCTGATCTACGTGAACCCGGAAGGCCCCAACGGCAACCCCGACCCGGCGGCGTCCGCGCGCGACGTGCGCGAGACCTTCGCGCGCATGGCGATGGACGACGAGGAGACCGTGGCGCTGGTGGCCGGCGGCCACACCTTCGGCAAGGCGCACGGCGCCGGACCGGCCGCGCACGTCGGGGCCGAACCCGAGGGCGCGGGCATCGAGCAGCAGGGCCTGGGCTGGGCCAACAGCTTCGGCTCGGGCCGCGGCTCCCACGCGATCACCAGCGGCATCGAGGGCGCCTGGACGCCCACGCCCACCACCTGGGACATGAGCTTCTTCGAGACGCTGTTCGGCTACGAATGGGAGCTGACGAAGAGCCCGGCCGGCGCGCACCAGTGGAAGCCCAGGGCCGATACCAGGGCGGGTACCGTGCCGGACGCGCACGATCCCGCGAAACGCCACGCGCCGATGATGACCACCGCCGACATGGCGCTGCGCGTCGACCCCGCCTACGAGAAGATCGCGCGCCGCTTCCAGGCCGACCCGCAGGCCTTCGCCGACGCGTTCGCGCGCGCCTGGTTCAAGCTGACGCACCGCGACATGGGGCCGCGTGCCCGCTACCTCGGCAAGTGGGTGCCGTCCGAGGAACTGATCTGGCAGGATCCGATCCCCGCGGTCGACCATCCGCTGGTCGACGCGGCGGACATCGCGCTGCTCAAGCGCACCCTCCTGGCGTCGGGCCTCGCGCCCGCGCAGCTGGTCGGCGCCGCGTGGGCCTCCGCGTCCACGTTCCGCGGCGGCGACAAGCGCGGCGGCGCCAACGGTGCGCGCATCCGGCTCGCGCCGCAGAAGGACTGGGTGGTGAACCAGCCCGCGCAGCTTGCCCAGGTGCTGGACATGCTGGAAGGCATCCGCGCGAGCTTCAACGCCGCCCAGGCTGGCGGCAGGAAGATCTCGCTGGCCGACCTGATCGTGCTGGGCGGCAATGCGGCGATCGAGGCCGCGGCGAAGAAGGCCGGCGTGGACGTGGAGGTGCCGTTCGTTCCCGGCCGCATGGACGCGTCGCAGGCGCAGACCGACGTCACGTCGTTCGAGCCGCTGGAGCCGCGCGCCGACGGATTCCGCAACTACGCGCGCGCCGGCCTCGAGGGCCACGTGGCCGAACTTCTGGTGGACAAGGCGCAGCTCCTGACGCTCACCGCGCCGGAGATGACGGTGCTGGTCGGCGGCCTGCGCGTGCTCGGGGCCAACGTCGGCGGCAGCACGCACGGCGTGTTCACGACGCGCCCGGGCACGCTGTCGAACGACTTCTTCGTCAACCTGCTGGACATGCGCACGCGCTGGCAGAAGTCGGCCACCGAGGGCGTGCTGGAAGGCCGCGACCGCCGCACCGGCGAGGTGAAGTGGACGGCGACGGTCGCGGACCTGGTGTTCGGCTCGAACTCCCAGCTGCGCGCGGTCGCCGAGGTCTACGGCGCCGCCGACGGCCAGGACAAGTTCGTGCGGGATTTCGTGGCCGCATGGACGAAGGTGATGAACCTCGATCGCTACGACCTGAAGTGATGCGGCGCAGGGCTCACTTGCCCGTGAGCTTCCTGCGCACGTCCACGCCCACGCCCTTGTTCACGAACTGCGTCGTCGCCACCTTGCCCAGGTCGACGTCGCCCGCCTTGTACAGCCCCGCGCGCACCATCTTGTCGTAGAAGTCCTTGATGCGCTCGGGCTTCATCGCGCCGATGCCCAGCGTCTGCGCGTCGCCCGAATCGACGATGCCCATCTGCTTCATCAGCGCGAGGCTCTGCGCGATGAGCTCGTCGGTCATCTCGGGGTTGTCCTGCCTGATCAGCGCGTCGGCGGCCTTGCGGTCGCCGTAGAGGTAGTTGTTCCAGCCGATGATGGAGGCCTCGACGAAGCGCCGGACCAGGTCGGGCTGGTTCTTCACCGTGTCGGTGCGCGCCTCGATGGTGGTGCTGTAGGTGCTGTAGCCATGGTCGGCCAGCAGGAACACCGAGGGTGTGAAGTGGCCCTCCCGGGCGATCGTGATGGGCTCCTCCACCGCGTAGCCCTGCTGCAGGCTGCGCTTGTCGGCGAGGAAGGGGCCGACGTTGTAGTTGTAGGGGCGCAGCGATTCGTCCTTGAACGCGTAGTCGGCCTTGAGCCACTGCCACCACGAGAACTGCGCGTCCTTGGCGATGAACGCCACCGGCGCCCTGGCCAGGTCCTCGAACTTCGCGTAGCCGCCGTCCGGGTGGGCGATCAGCGCCTGCGGATCCTTCTGGAACATCGAGGCCACCGCGATCACCGGCACGCCGTTCTTCACGTTGTCGAAGCTGTGCAGCAGGTTGCCCGTCATCAGGAAGTCGATGCGGCCGGCCGGCAGCAGCGGGCGGTTGTTCACCTGCGGGCCGCCCTGGCGGATCTCCACGTCGAGGCCGTAGCGCTTGTAGGTACCGTCGGCCACCGCCTGGTAGAAGCCGCCGTGCGCGGCCTGCGCCTTCCAGTTGGTGGCGAACACGACCTTGTCGAGGGCGTGGGCGGCGACGCTCGCGGCCAGCAGCGTGGCGGCGAGGACGAGCTTGGTGGCGTGCATGGGCGGCTCCGGGGTTGACGCGGGCGATGATACGGGCGACCGTCGAGCGCGGGAAGCCCAAAGCCCTGCGGCGCGGCGCCCCGGTGCGAGGTCGCCGACAATGGGCCCATGAAGATTGCGGACACCCAGGACACGCGCCTGACCACCCTCGCCAACGGCGTGCGCGTCGTCACGATCCACATGCCCTGGCTCGCCAGCGCCAGCGCCAGCGTGTTCGTGCGCACCGGCTCGGGCCACGAGAGCGCGCGGCTGTCCGGCATCAGCCACGTCGTGGAGCACATGGCGTTCAAGGGCACCACCACGCGCGACGCCGCGCGCATCAACATCGATGCCGAGCGCCTGGGCGCCGAGGTCAACGCCCACACCGACAAGGACCACACCGCCTACCACCTGAGCGGCATGGCCCGCGATGCCGTCGAATTCGTGCGCATGCTGGGCGACATCGTGCGCCGGCCCACGTTTCCCGAGGCCGAGCTCGAGCGCGAGCGCCAGGTGATCCTGCAGGAATTCCTCGAGGACGAGGAAGACCCGATGTCCACCGCGTTCCGCCAGTTCGACAAGCTCTGCTACGGCGCGCACCCGATGGCGCAGGCCGTGATCGGCACGCGCCGCAACATCGAGCGCTTCACGCGCGACGAGCTGCTGGCCTACGTGGCCCGGCAGTACAGCGGCGCCAACGTGGTGGTGGGCGTGGCCGGCAACGTGGCCCATGACGCCATCGTGCGCGAGGCCGAGGCCGCGTTCGGCGACATGCCCGCCGGCACGCCGCACGCGATGGACGCCCCCACCTGGCTGGGCGGCGTGAAGGCCGCGCGCCTGGCCGGCTGCAGCCAGAGCCACGTGGTGCTGGGCTACCCCATCGCGTCGATGAAGGACGACCAGCCCGCCGCCAGCGTGGCCGCCGCGCTGTTCGGCGAAGGCATGAGCTCGCCGCTGATGAACGAGATCCGCGAGCGCCGCGGCCTGGTCTACTACGCCGCCTGCTCCGCCGACATCATGGAGGCCTGCGGCCAGTTCGTGATCGAGGCGTCCACCACGCCGGACAAGGTCGACGAGCTGCTGCGCGAGACGCACCGTCTCCTGCAGGGCCACGCGGCCACGGTCGGCGCGATCGACCTCGAACGCGCGCGCAACCAGATCGCCGTGCGCCAGGTGCGGGCCCAGGAGCGGCCCGTGCGCCGCGTGGAGGACGCCGCGCTGGACCTGTTCGTGCATGGCCGCATCCGTTCGCCCGAGGAGCTGCGCGCCCGCGTGGAGGGCGTGTCGGCCGACCAGGTGCGCGAGGCCTTCGCGCGCATGCTCGCGGCGCCGCCGGTGCTGGCGCTGGCGGGCAAGCTGGGCGCGCTCACCGGCGAGCGCCTGCGCGAGCTGGTGGCCGCGCCCGAGCCGCGGGCGCGGGCCTCTGCCCAGGCGCGGCGGACGAGCTCGGTGCACTGAAGGGGTCAGGCACCCGCCCGCAGCGATGTCGGCCGCGGGTGGACATTGTCTGGCGGGAGCCAGGCCCCTTCGGTATCAGCCGCGCTCGCTCTCGTGCCAACGCTGCAGCAAGACGCGGCTCAGCGCGCCCGTGAGCAGGTACAGCGCCACGCCCGTGGCCGCCACCAGCGTGAGCGCCGCGAACATCTTGGGGATCTCGGTGCGGAACGCCGACTCGAGGATGCGCGAGGCCAGGCCGGTGTCGCGGCCCGCGGCGCCGGCGGCGAACTCGCCGCCCACCTCGCCGATCAGCGCGAGGCCGCCGGCGATGCGCAGGCCGGTCATGAACGACGGCAGCGCGGCCGGCACCAGCAGGTGGCGCAGGGTCTGCCAGCGGCTCGCGCGCTGCAGCGTGAACAGGTCGCGCAGGTTGGCGTCGACGCTGCGCAGGCCGGTGAGCGTGTTGGCCAGGATGGGGAAGAACGCCACCAGCCAGGCGCACACGATCACGGTGGCGAGCGGGCTGTCGGTGAGGATCATGATCAGCGGCGCGATCGCGACGATGGGCGTCACCTGCAGCACCACCGCGAACGGCGCCAGCGCGCGCTCCGCGGTGCGCGACAGCGCGAACAGCGCGGCGATCAGCACGCCGCCGGTCATCGCCAGCGCGAGCGAGATCAGCGTGATGCGCACGGTGAACCACCAGCTTTGCGCCAGCGACGCGAAGTTGCCGGCCAGCGTGGTGGCGATCAGCGAGGGTGCCGGCAACAGGTAGGCCGGGATCTGCAGCCCGCGCACCGTGAGCTCCCATGCGGCCAGGAAGACCGCGACGGCCAGCACGGGCACGCCCGCGCGCGTCACGCCCGCGCCTCCGCGTCGCTCGCGCGCTGCAGCGCGTCCGACACGCGCGCGCACAGGGCCGCGAAGCGCGGCGTGGCGCGGAAGGCGGCGTCGCGCGGGTAGGGTGCGTCGATCGCGACCTCGTCGACGACGCGTCCCGGACGCGCCATGACCACCACGCGCTGGCTGAGGAATACCGCTTCGTAGACGCTGTGCGTGACGAAGACGGCGGTGACGGGCTTGGCGTCGTCCGGCGGCTTGCACAGCGACAGCAGCGTCTGGTTCAACGCGAAGCGGGTGATCTCGTCGAGCGCGCCGAAAGGCTCGTCCAGCAGCCACAGCCGCGGCGACGTCACCAGGGCCCGCGCGAGGGAGGCGCGCATCTTCATGCCGCCGGACAGCTCGCGCGGCACCGCGTCCGCCGAGTCGGCCAGGCCCACGGCGCGCAGCGCGGCATCGACGCGTGCGCGTAAGGCGGGGCCGCGTTCGCCACGCAGCATCAGCGGCAGTTCGACGTTGCGGCGCACGCTGGCCCAGGGCATCAACGCGGCGTCCTGGAAGACGTAGCCGGGCACGACGTGCGCGGGCAGGTCGCGGGTGATCGTGCCCGAGGTCGGCGCGTCGAGGCCGCTCAGCAGGCGCAGCACCGTGCTCTTGCCGCAGCCGGAGGCGCCGAGCAGGCTCACGAATTCGCCGTTGGCGATGTCCAGGCTGACGTCGGCGAGCGCCAGGCGGCCGCCCGGAAACTCGCGCCGGACATGGGCGAGCGACAGGGCGGAGCGTTCGACGAGTTCGGTCACCGGGCGACTTTAACGTGCCCCGTGCGCGTCGCTCACGCCGCCTTCGCGACTCCTTGCCCGGTGCGCCACGCCGCCAGCAGCGTGGCCCACTTGGCGCGCACCTTCTCGAGATGGCGCTCCTTCACGTGCCCGTAGCCGCGGATATCCTCCGGCAGCGAGGCGAGCGCCACGGCGTCGGCCATGGCGTCGGCCGACAGCGAGCGCAACAGCTCGTCCACCAGCGCGCGGTATTCGACGATCAGCGCGCGCTCCGTCTTCCGTTCCTCCGTATAGCCGAACACGTCGAACGCGGTGCCGCGCAGGCCCTTGAACTTCGCGAGCACGCCGAACGCGCCCTTCATCCAGCCGCCGTAGGTCTTCTTGATCAGCTGGCCCTTGGCATCCTTCGCCGCGAGGAGAGGGGGCGCGAGGTGGTACTTCAGCTTGAAGCCGTCCTCGAACTGGTCGGCCAGCTTCGCGAGGAAGGCCGGGTCGGTGTGCAGGCGGGCCACCTCGTACTCGTCCTTGTAGGCCATCAGCTTGAACAGGTTGCGCGCGACGGCGTCCGTCAGGCGCGTGCCGCCCAGCGGCGCCTCGGCCGCCTTCACGCGGTCGACCACCGCGGTGTACTGCGCCGCGTAGCCCGCGTCCTGGTAGCCCGTGAGGAAGTCGACGCGGCGCTGGATCGTCTCGGCCAGCGACGGCTTCTTGACGAACTCGATGACCTTGGCGGCGACGAACTGCGCCTGCACGGAGGCGAGGTCGTGGGCGCAGCGGCGGCCCCATTCGAAGGCCTGCTTGTTCTTCTCGACCTGCACGCCGTTGAGCTCGATCGAGCGCATCAGCGCTTCCAGGCCCACGGGGATGCGGCCCTTCTGCCAGGCATAGCCCAGCATCAGCGGGTTGGTGAAGATGGAGTCGCCCAGCAGCTGCACGGCCACCTTGTCGGCGTCGAACGCGCCAAGCAGGTCGGGGCCGACGGCGTGCGCGATCGCGTTCTCGCACTGGCCGCCCGGGAACTGCCAGTTCGGGTCGTTGACGAAGCTGGCGGTGGGCGAGCCGTGCGTGTTCAGCGCGACGTAGGTGCGGCCTTCGCGCATCACCGACAGCGTCACCGGGTTGGCGGCGACGATGGCCTCGCAGCCGATGACGACGTCGGCCTTGGCCGCGTCCACCTTGGTCGTGAGGATGGCCTCCTGCGTATTGGCGATCTGGATGTGGCTCCAGGTGGCGCCGCCCTTCTGCGCGAGGCCGGCCGCGTCCTGCGTGATCACGCCCTTGCCTTCGAGGTGGGCGGCCATGCCCAGCAGCTGGCCGATGGTGATGACGCCGGTGCCGCCGATGCCGGCGACGACGATGCCCCACGCCGACTCGGCATTCGGCAGCGCGGGCATCGGGATCTCGGGCAGCGCTGCCGCTCCCTTGGACTTCGCGGGGGCGGCCTTCTTCAGCTTGCCCTCGACCGACACGAAGCTGGGGCAGAACCCGTTGGCGCAGGAGAAGTCCTGGTTGCAGGTGTTCTGGTTGATGCGGCGCTTGCGGCCGAACTCGGTCTCCACCGGCTCCACCGACAGGCAGTTGCTCTGCACCGAGCAGTCGCCGCAGCCTTCGCACACCGCCTCGTTGACGACCACGCGACGCGGGTTCTGCGCCATCGTGCCGCGCTTGCGGCGGCGGCGCTTCTCGGTGGCGCAGGTCTGGTCGTAGATGATGACGGTGACGCCCGGCACCTCGCGCAGCTCGCGCTGGATCGCGTCGAGCTGGTCGCGGTGATGGACGGTGGTGCCTTCGGCCAGGCGCACGCCGGAGTTGTAGCGCTCGGGCTCGTCGCTGACGACGACGATGCGCTTCACGCCCTCGGCCTCCAGCTCGCGCGTGGTCGACGCCACGTCGATCTGGCCGTCCACCGGCTGGCCGCCGGTCATCGCGACGGCGCCGTTGAACAGGATCTTGTAGGTGATGTTGACGTTGGACGACAGCGACTGGCGGATCGCCAGCAGGCCCGAGTGGTAGTAGGTGCCGTCGCCGAGGTTGGCGAAGATGTGCTTCTCGGTGGTGAACGGCGACTGGCCGACCCAGGGCACGCCTTCCCCGCCCATCTGCGTGAAGGTGGCCGTGGAGCGATCCATCCAGTTGACCATGTAGTGGCAGCCGATGCCCGCGACCGCGCGCGAGCCTTCGGGCACCTTGGTGCTGGTGTTGTGCGGGCAGCCCGAGCAGAACCAGGGCGTGCGGTCGCCCACGCCGGCGGCCGTGTCGGCCTTCAGCGCCGCGAGCGCGCGGTCCTTGGCCTCGATGACGGCGAGGCGCTCGTCCATGCGGCGCACGATGTCCTCGGGCACGCCCAGCTTCTTCAGGCGCCTGGCCACCGCCTTGGCGATGATGGCCGGCGTGAGGTCGGCCTTGGGGCGCAGCAGCCAGTTGTCGCCCGGGTTCGGGTTGCTCCATTCGCCGCCGGAGAGATCGCCCTCCTGCTCGTCGAACTTGCCCAGCACCGTGGGCCGCACGTCGTTGCGCCAGTTGTACAGCTGTTCCTTCAGCTGGTACTCGATCATCTGGCGCTTTTCCTCGACGACCAGGATCTCCTTGAGGCCCTGCGCGAAGTCGCGCGTGATGGTGGCCTCCAGCGGCCACACCACGTTGACCTTGTGGATGCGGATGCCGAGCGCGCGGCAGGTGGCGTCGTCGAGGCCCAGGTCGGCCAGCGCCTGGCGCAGGTCGTTGTAGGCCTTGCCGCTGGCGATCAGGCCGAAGCGGTCGTCCGGCGTGGCGACCACGTTGTGGTTCAGCTTGTTCGCGCGCACGTAGGCGAGCGCCGCGTACCACTTGAAGTCCATGAGCCGCGCTTCCTGCTCCAGCGGCGGATCGGGCCAGCGGATATGCAGGCCGCCCGTGGGCATCACGAAGTCCTCGGGCAGCACGATGCTGACGCGGTGCGGGTCGACGTCGACCGTGGACGACGACTCCACCACTTCCTGGATCGTCTTCATCGACGTCCACACGCCCGAGAAGCGGCTCATCGCGAACGCGTGCAGGCCCATGTCGAGGATGTCCTGCACCGACGACGGGAAGAACACCGGCATCCCGCAGGCCTTGAAGATGTGGTCGCTCTGGTGCGCCGCGGTGGAACTCTTGGAGACGTGGTCGTCGCCGGCGATCGCGATCACGCCGCCGTGCGCCGAGGTGCCCGCCATGTTGGCGTGCTTGAACACGTCGGCCGTGCGGTCGACGCCCGGGCCCTTGCCGTACCAGAGCCCGAACACGCCGTCGAACTTGTTGGTCTGCGGATAGAGCGCGAGCTGCTGCGTGCCCCACACCGCGGTGGCCCCGAGCTCCTCGTTGACGCCCGGCTGGAACACGATGTTCTGCGCGGCCAGGTGCTTCTTGGCGCTCCACAGGGCCTGGTCGTAGCCGCCCAGCGGGGAGCCGCGGTAGCCGCTGATGAACCCGGCGGTGTTCAGTCCGGCCAGCGCGTCGCGCGTGCGTTGCAGCATCGGCAGCCGCACCAGGGCCTGCACGCCGCTCATGAACGCGCGGCCGGTGGCCAGCGCGTATTTGTCGTCCAGCGACACCGTCTCCAGGGCTTTGCGGATGCTGTCGGGCAGAGGGGCATTCATGGGCGCGTCTCCTGGGAGCAGGACGTCAAAAGAGGGATTCAGTGTAGGGAAAAGCGCCAGCGATGTGCTTGCTTTGTGCTTGCCCTGGAGCGTCGGTTGAGAAACAATATTGCTGTACTTTCGGCATTGGAGAATCAGTCTTGCCAAGAAGCGAGAAGTCGGGAAAAGCCGGCGCGAAGGCCCGCGCGCCGTCGCCCCCGCGCGATGCGGACGCGCGCGAGGCGCGCGACGCCGGCGGCCTCGACCGCTACGACATCGCGCTGCTGGGCGAGCTGCAGCGCGACGCGCGCCAGTCCAACGCCGACCTGGCCGCGCGCATCGGGCTGTCGCCCGCGCCCACCTGGCGCCGCGTGCGCCGGCTCGAGGAGCTGGGCGTCATCACCGGCTACCGCGCCGAGATCGACCGCCGCAAGATCGGCCTGGGCGTGCTGGCCTTCGTGCGCGTGGACGCCGAGCGCGACAACGCCGACGCCACGCGCGCGCTGGAGGACGCCATCCGCGGCCTGCCGGAGGTCATCTCCTGCCACTACATCAGCGGCGCCGGCACCTTCGAGCTGCAGGTGCTGGTCACCGACCTCGACGCCTATTCGCGCTGGACGATGGAGACGCTGTTCCGCCTGCCGAACGTGAAGGACCTGCACACCAGCTTCTCGCTGGGCGAGATCAAGGCGAGCGGCTCGCTGCCGCTGGGCCACCTCGCGACGCGCTGAAATGGCCGCTGAACGGACGGGTTATTCCCAAGCACGGCCGGGCTGTTTGCGGAGAGCATGGAGAGTCGGGGAGCCAATGAACGGGTCATGTGCGCGCGCCAGAATGCGCCCATCCAACCAGGCGAGAGCACGCATTGAATCGTCGTGACGTCATCACGCGCATCGGCACGGCCCTGGCCGGGCTGGCCGGCGGCGTCGTCTCGGCGCGGGACACCCTGCTCACCGCCGAGGAAGAGGCCTGGGTGGCCAGGCATCCCGTGCTGCTGTTCGCGCCCGAGCGCGACTTCCCGCCGTTCAGCTTCGTCGACAGCCAGGGCCAGCACCGCGGGCTGTCGGCCGACGTGCTCGATCTCGTGCAGGCCCACACCGGCCTGAAGTTCCAGGCCGTGGCCGCCGGCGACCGCGCCAGCAACCTCGACCGCCTCAAGCGCCGCGAGGTGGACCTGCTCACGTCGCTGCGGCCCACCGTCGAGCGCGAGCAGTTCATCGCGTTCACCAGCGCCTACGTGAGCTCGCCGGCGGTGGTGCTGCGCCGGCGCGGCGACCACCGGCCGGGCGACCTCGCCAAGATGCAGGGCGAGCGCGTGGCGGTGAACCGCAGCTCGGCGACCGAGACCTGGCTGCGCGACACCTGGCCGGACGTCACGGTGGTGGAGGTCGACGCGGCCGCACAAGGCCTGCGCGACCTGGCGTTCGGCGACGTCGACGCCTGCGCGGTGAACCTCGCCACCGCGTCGTACGTGATCGAGCGCGACCGCATCGGCGGCCTGCGCGTGGCCGGCGAGACGGGCTTCTTCTCGACGCTCGCGCTGGGCTATCGCAAGGACTGGCCGATGCTGGGCCGCGTGCTGGAAAAGGGCCTGGCGCAGATCAGCGAGGCCGAGCGCGCGCAGATGATCGCGCGCTGGATTCCGCTGTCCGACGTCGCCTGGTGGCAGCGGCCCGAGGTGCAGCGCGTGCTGGGCGCGGCCGCCATCGGCACCGGCCTGCTGATGGGCGGCCTGCTGCTGTGGAACCGGGCGCTGCGGCGCGCGGTGGCGCAGCGCACCGACGCCTTGCAGAAGGAACTGGCCGAGCGCCAGCGCCTCGAGACGCGGCTGCGCACGCTGGCCGAGCACGACCCGCTCACCGGCCTGATGAACCGCGCGGCGCTCACCGAGGCGCTGCGGCGTTCGCTGGCGCTGGCCACGCGCCAGAAGTGGTCGGTGGCGGTGGTGTTCATCGACCTCGACAAGTTCAAGGCGGTCAACGACTCCATGGGCCACGCGGCCGGCGACGAGCTGCTGCGCCAGATCGCGTCGCGCCTGCAGGGCTGCCTGCGCGAGAGCGACCTGCTCGGGCGACTGGGCGGCGACGAGTTCATCGTGGTGGCCGAGGCCCTGCACGACGGCCCGCGCAACGCGATGGAGCTCACCGACAAGCTGCTGATGCAGATGAAGCGGCCATTCCTGGTGGGCGACCAGTCGCTCGCGATGGGCTTCTCGGCCGGCATCTCGCTGTACCCCGGCGACGGCGACACGCCCGAGTCGCTGATCGCCAACGCCGACGCCGCCATGTACCAGGCCAAGGAACAGGGCCGCTACCGCGCCGCGCTGTACCAGGGCGCCACGCCCGTGCCGGCGCCCGCATCCGATGGAGAGGAGTCCGCATGACTGTGTTGCGTCTCATGGTCGCGCTGGCCGGCGCGGTGGCGGCCGCCTCGACGGCGCAGGCCGTCGAACCGGTGACCTCCGGCTTCCACGTGGCCGAGCCGGCCTCGACGCCGTCCCCCGCGCGGCGCGCGGCGCGGGCGCGCGTGCCGGCGGCCAACTTCCTGGTGGAGTGGCGCCTGCAGCCGGCCGACGCGCGGCCGGCGGCCCATGGCGACGTCGTCATCACCTCGGGCAGCGCGGCCACCGGCACCAGCGGCTTCGGCCCCGGCGCGGTGGTGGTGGGCACCGCGAAGCCGGCCGCGCCGCAGGCCCTGCGCGTGGCCAACGGCAAGGAGGGCGCGATCCAGTTCGACCGCTCCGAGACGCGCACCGTCTACGACATGTCCTGGTCGGGCAGCGCCAGCGCCAGCGCGAGCAGCGACGGCTCGTTCCAGGTGGTGGCGGGCGCGGCGTCCAGCGTGAGCGCGGGGGGCGCGTCGCGGTCGAGTTCGCAGTCGCGCGAGTCCGGGGCGCAAGGCCACGAGGTGGTGATCCACCGCGTCGACGGCCTGCGCGTGACGCCGCACTGGACGCAGGGCGACACGCTGGAGCTCGACGTCGCGTTCACGCATGTGGCGCCGGCGTCGGTCTCGCGCAACGCGACCGCGGGCGCGCGCGCCAGCCGCGACATTGACGTCCACTCGACCGTGCAGGCCAGCTTCGACGAGTGGCTCACCGTGGCCAGCGTGGGCGATGGCGGCGACGAATTGCAGATTCGCGTCACTTGGCGATGACTTGGGACCCGTCCGCACCGGGTTTGGCGTGAGCTTTGTCACCTGCTGCGGGTTATCGCTTGGGGGGAGGGCATTGACCCCGTGCTGCGCCTCGCCAATGATCGAGCCATGCTGCAAGGCTGATTGTGAGAGGGAAGCCGCCGACCATGTTTCGCGCGGCTCGCGAGGTAAAAGCGCGTTGGCCCGGCCGGTGAAAAACCGGTCGGGCCCGTTCGCCGCCCGACCCAAAACGAGGGGCACCCTGCAGGGAGCGTGATCAAAATCACCGCTTTTGCTGTCATGCAGCAATTCAACGGGTTTACCCCCATCGAGTGCCCTGAGGCTGTGCGAACATGCACCCCGGCGTCGCGTAACTTGTTGTTACGACTGCCCGCGGGAGGCCCGGAGAGTGCTTCTCGCCCGGTCGCGTGGCACCTTCGTGCGCGGACTCAAGAGGGAAATCTATGATCAGGAACATTCTCGCCGCCGCCGTCATCGGCGCGGCCGCCATGGGCGCCCAGGCGTCCACGAACCTCGTGCTGAACGGCAGCTTCGACGGCAGCACCGGCAACTACGTCTACAACGCCCCGCCCGCGTCGGTCACGCAGTTCTACGGCAGCGTTCCCACGCAGGCCGGCACGGTCGCCGATTGGACCGGCAGCTTCGTGAGCATCACCGCGCACAGCGGCCCGTGGGGCAACCCGAGCGGCCTGGCGGGCTTCAACGCCGCCACGCAGGGCGGCTACGTCGCCGGCGTGCAAGCCGACGGCACGCTGTCGCAGGCGCTGACGCTGGCCGAAGGCGAATACTCGCTGAGCTGGACCACCGCCAACCGCAGCGGCGCCAGCCAGAACTACTCCGTGTTCTTCAACGGCGTGGAGCTCGACCAGGTCACGACCATCGCCGGCGCCGGCTGGACGACCGAGACGGTCTCGTTCACCACCCTGACGGGCGGCACGGGCCTGAGCTTCGTGGGCGGCACCAACTACCAGCACACCGATGCCACCAGCTTCATCGACAACGTGTCGGTCTCGGTCGTGCCGGAACCCACCGCGCTGCTGATGATGGCCTTCGGCACGCTGGGCCTGCTGGCCTGGCGCCGTCGCGCGAGCGTCTGAGCCTCGCGCTCGGCATGGACAAGGGGCCGCGTCGCGGCCCTTTTCTTTTGGGCGCCCGTCAGGCCTTGGGCCAGAGCACCCACATGCGCAGCGGCTGCTTCATGCGGCCCGCCTGCGCCTCGGCGTCGTCGCCCCAGCCCCAGAAGTAGTCGGCGCGCACCGGGCCGACGATGGCCGTGCCGGTGTCCTGCGCCATCACGGCGCGCTGCAGCGCCCGGGCCGACAAGGGCTCGGTGGTGTCCAGCCACACCGGGCTGCCGTAGGGCACCGAGGCCGGGTCGACGGCGATCGAGCGGCCCGGCGTGAGCGGCACGCCCTGGCCGCCGCGCGGGCCCACGCGCGCGTCGGGCAGCGGCTCCTCCCGGAACCAGACCACGCGCGGATTGGCCCACAGCAGTTCCTGCAGGCGCTGCGGGTTGCGCCGCACCCAGTCCTTGATGGTCGGCCACGAGGCCTCGGTGAGCCTCAGCTCGCCCTGGTCGACCAGGTAGCGGCCCACCGACTTGTACGGCTGCTCGTTGTTGCCGGCGAACGCGAGCCGGACGACGCGATCGCCGCCGTCGGGCTCGACGATGTGCAGGCGTCCCGAGCCCTGCACTTGCAGCACCAGCGCATCGAGCGGATCGGCGACCCAGGCGATCTCGCGTCCGCGCACGGAGGCCTGGGCCTCGGGCAGCGTGTCGATCTCCTGGCGCGTCCACATGGGCCTGTGCGGGATGAAGCCGGCCGGCGGCCCCCACAGCGGCGTGCGGAACGCGCCGCCGGGCCTGCGGCGCGCCTCCACCAGCGGCTCGAAGTAGCCGGTGGCCAGGCCGGTGGCGTCGCCCTCGGGCGACTCGAGCCGGAACACCTGCAGGCGCTGTTCCAGCCAGTGGCGCGCGTCGGCGTCGTCGCGCGGCGTGAAGCGCAGCGCCTCGCCGCACACGGCCGTCCAGCGCGGCGCCGGCGTGCCGCAGCCCTGGCGCAGCGCGGGCCACAGTTCCGACGTGCGGTCGTCGCGCCATCCGGGCAGCTCGGCGAACGCCGTGGGCACCCAGCGAGCGTGCGGGTGCTCGGGCTCGCCGGCAACCGGTGGCAGGGGCGGCAGCGGCCGCGGCGTGGCGGCGGGCGGCGCGACGGTGGCGCCGGGCGCGCGCGACTCGATCGGGGCATTCACGTGCGGCGCGTACGACGCACAGGCGGCCAGCGTCCCTAGAATCGACGCCTGGGCCACCACTGCGAAACGGGATCTCATGGGCTGGATTGTGTTCGAGGCGATGCTCGCGCTGGCGGCGTTGCTGGTGGCGGTGTGGTGGACGTTCCGCGGGCGGGCGGACAGCGGTGACGACGAGTCGGACGCTGGGGAAGGCTAGTGTCGTGAGTTGGAAGTTCGTTGAATAGGTCTTGAGCGAAGAAGTGACGCTTGCGAATCCCGTCCAGAATGGCCGCAGACTAGGCGC
>Ga0210384_10000589_pt1 | contig 54994 bp, 57 predicted proteins | sample IncBWH2MmetaG_FD_160574 | JGI IMG/M metagenome (GOLD analysis project Ga0210384, IMG submission 160574) | Forest soil microbial communities from Barre Woods Harvard Forest LTER site, Petersham, Massachusetts, United States - Inc-BW-H-2-M | ecosystem: Environmental > Terrestrial > Soil >...
ATGCCTCGATGCGCGTCAAGGCGGGCCCTCGCCGGCCAAACGACGGCAAAAAACTTCACCTGGAACTTGGGAACTCGCGTTTTCGGGACACTACTCTTCGAGCAAAAATTCGGCGTCCGGAGGGCCGGGAATCAATCCGGCGTCGACGCCGCGTTTCAGAAATTCGTAAACGGCCTGGCGGCCGCGCTGGCCATAGCCCAGCGTCCACTTGTTGACATACATCCCGATAAATTTATCGGCCAGCTCGGGTTCCATGTCGCGCGCGAATTGCATAGCGTAGTTGACGGCCGCTTCGCGATGGTCCAGGGCGTAAGACACGCTCTCGCGGATGGCGCGCCCAACCTGCAGTCCAATCGTTCGCCCCAGGGCGCGCCGCACGGCGTTGCCGCCCAGCGGCAGAGGTAGCCCGGTCTGTTCCACCCACCATTGGCCCAGGTCCACGACCTTGTGCAGTCCCATCTGGGAGAAAAACAGTTGCCCTTCATGAATCAATAAACCTGCGTCGACCACGGCATTTTTCACCGCATCCAGAATTTGATCGAAAGCCATGACCACGGGCTCAACGCGCGGCTCGAAAAGCCGCAGCGTCATGTAGGCGGAGGTTTGCAGCCCCTGCACGTCTATTCTGCACTTCGTCAGGTCATCCCGCTTCATGGGGTGCTGTGAGACGACAATCGGCCCGTAGCCTTCGCCAAAGCTCGCCCCGCAATCCAGCAGCACGTACTTGTCCCGCAAATACGGATAGGCGCCGAAGCTGAATGCCGTCACATCATAGATTTCCTGGCTGGCGGCCTGATTGAGCGTCTCGATATCGGCGAGCACGTGCGAGAATTTTAACCCGGGCGTGCGTACCTTCTGGGTGGCCAGACCGTAAAACATGAAGGCATCGTCGGAATCCGGCGAATGCGCCAGTTTTATCTCTGTGGCCTTGCCGGTTGCTGGTTTCGTCGGCATTGCGTTCTGCGAACTCTCCCTTTTGGCGTTTTCTTCAAAGTCGGTCAGGCAACCACAAAGTCACTCCGGCCTGTTCATTTGCCAGGCACACAGGAGTCACAGGAAAGCCGGCGCCACACCCGCATCACAGAGAGGGACATCTGAGGCGGATTCCACCTATGAGGAAGCCGCACTTTTGAGTGCAGAAGGGTAGCACACTCGGGGTTGCCGGACAATTGCGACGCATCGAATGAAAAATTTGAATTTGAAACATTTAATCTGGAGTTCGAGGCCACGCAGTTTGCCCGGAATGTTCGGCTCAGAGAAGATTCTAGTAGCACAGGCGCTCTTGCCTGTGCGCTTTTTGAATTTGTCGCTTGGCCAGGTAGTTTGCGCGTGCGACCTACAAAACCGCACAGGCAAGAGTGCCTGTGCTACCGAACTCACATATCCGCTGCCAGGCGCGCCATGGCGGTGTCAAAGGAAACTTTTCCGTCGAGATAAGGCAGCCAGTAAAGGTCCAGCAATCCGCGAAAGTGTTCCCACGATCCGGAATAGAGACCGAAGCGCGCGGCATAGGGCAGGTATGCCGAGGAGCCGTTCGATTGCTCGTAATTCAAAATCATGGAGCCGTATTCCACGTCGCGGCGAACGATTTCTCCCGTGGTGTAGAAGAGCAGCGCGTGCCAGAAATCTCGTGGGATGGGTTTGTCGCGCTCGCGGAAATCGTGAGCGATCGCCGCAGTCACGGCGCCGGCCAGCGCGTGAGAGGCCTCGTGAAACAGCACTTCAAATCCGTACACGCTGCGATTGCGCGGATCGTGGCTGGAAATCGTGACGTGTATGGGATCGAGCGAAGTGTACGCGCCGAACGGCCCTCCGTACCAAACCACGTCCACGCGCAGCCGCTGTGACGGCCAGGGCCTCTGGTACACGTCCGCGAGCTGGCCGGAAAGCTCCACGCCCAGTTTCTGGATCATCGGCGCAACCTGGGTGATCCATTCCCGGTTGGCGCGATCCTGCAGCGGCCACCAGTGCGCGCGATAAACCGGCGCGGCGCGTTCCAGGGCCGCGACCAGATCTTGCCGCAACCCGGATTTGCACAATGGCGTAGTTTTTCCTTCCAGATCGGGGCAGGCCTCCAACGCGGACAATTGATTGTTGATGATTTCCATGTCGCCATTCAGCAGGAGGTCGCGGCGCGCCAAATCATTTGAATAAAACGCGACCGCATCCTGCCAGGCGCGGATATCGGCCTCCGGGAAATCGATGAGCGAAACGGGAAGCTCGTCCGGCTGCGCCGCCCCTCTGCCAGTTTCCGAGGAGGACGAATCGCTCTTCAGCAGGCGCGCCTGAAGATACAAAAAGTGATGCAAGTTCACCCAAAACCCGCTGTGCATTTCAAAAACAGGAAGAGGCGACTCCGTGACCGATATCTGCGCAGCTGAGCTCGGGTTCGCGCGGGGAATTGCGGCCGCTCCCGGTGACGATGCCGCCCAACCTGTCGCGGCCAGCAGCAACGGCAGCGCGGCCAAAACGATGCGCAAAAACATAGGGCGGAGGGCAGGGGCCATGGCTTAACTTCACATGTTATCGCCAAAGGTGCCATCGGTGCCACACCTGTCGCCGTCGTCAAACTTTGAGCAATGTGGAAGTGTCGAAAAAACAGTGGGCAACTTCAGCGAAATAGCTGGCGCAATAATCCAGCCGCATCATTTTCCGTGATCATTTTCTTGCGGACCATCAAGTTGATGAATTCATTAAGGACTTGCCGAAGGTTCGCGATCGAATCGTAATCCCCTGTCTCAGCCTCTGCCGTGGCCACTTCGAGTTTGGGGGACTGCTCGCCGCTCAATTCCGCGATCCAGGAGTGCAAAACGCCCTGATAATCGTCCTTGATTGCCGTGAACGCCAGCCCCATCCCCAACGATACATGCGCATAAGCGACGATAGCCGCCGCCTCAAACACGCGCATGTCGCGCTCAATGCGGATCCGCACTGCGGAGCCAACCGCCAGGGGGGAGATCGTATCTACATAACAGCCGCCGTAGCCCAGATCGGAGCATCGCCCCGCCAGGCGTGCCTTCGAACGAACCTCGTAAACTTCCGCCGCTGCTGTAAACGGATATCGTACCCCGGCCCGTCGCTCGGTTCCGGGGCGCGCCGGCGTCTCTCTCTGCGATGGAGCGGGGAGCACAACCGGCAAGTCGGAGCGCTCGGCCATATTGCTCTCAAAGGCGCGGATCACAGTTCTGCGCCCGCTTTTCGTTAGAATGGGATTCCGCGCGCATTCCTGCGCGGATATCGGAAGGGTAACCTTATTGTGATCCCAGTACCGATTGAGGGGCAAGAAGATACTTCCGCATCTGTGACGCAAACGCGAGGGGGTCAGGAGGGTCCGATGCGCGGATCGGTGGTGGTTGCGACAGCGCCTTGCTTGTCGGCGCCGCGCAGGATCCCAGACGAATCCAGAAAAAACGACCGCCGGCCTGACTTGCCATATTCCTTGGGGGAGGAAGCCAGGGAGAAAGTCTCCGCTTTACTTGCATCCTCGTCGGGCAGATTGCCGCCGGGAGCTTTGAGAGTGTACCGGATCGTGTAGCCGTCCTTGTTTCCCGCAGCGAGATCCGCGTCGAGCAGGCTGGCCGCTTCCGGTGAAACTCCGTTGGGCGGCGCGGGGCCCAGCGCCGTGAGCGTGTCGGGCAATTTTCCGTAAGCGCGCCGGTAGGTGTCCAGCGCGATCGCCACCGAACGCAAATCGGCAATCGCGTTGTCTTCGCTGGCGTCCAGATCGGCCTGCTCCCATTGCCTGGCCATCGCGGGCACGTCGAGCAGGATAAGTCCTACCGAGAGAAGCTTCCAGTTTCCGCCTTCGCGCACCAGGCCAAACGTGATTTTCCGCGGGTCCTGCCCGGAGATCGGGATTTCCATCGGCACGTAAGCGAGATTTTCGCGCACCCGCGTCTCACCGAGGCGCATTTCCGTGGAGTAGCTCGGGCTCTCGCAGCGCACGATCTTTTGACCATTGCTCCCGGTGGAAAGCAGGACCCTTCCGGGTTCGTCGAGCAGCACAAACCGCTTCATCATCGCGGTGCGTTGCGCGCCGGGAAGGGCCCGGAAGGCGGCGGCGTTGTCCGCCGTCAGAGAATTTGCAAAGGCCGGGGAATCCTGACGGCAGGCGGCGGTCAGCGCGTCGGAAAGGGCCGTCTCAGGGTTAGCATTTACTTGCTGCTGCGCCGCGCCTGCATTTGCGGATGAAAACGCTACAATAGCTGCGAGCGCCAGTAGGACGGGCTTCAGCCTGTCCGGTTTTTTAACGGCGCGCACAAAATCAAAATCAGACAGGCTGAAGCCTGTCCTACTGGCGCTGCTCATCACGATTTCGCTCCGCGCAATATTTCGGCGAGATTCTGTGTGAACTTGGATCGCGGCATCACCTCCGCGCACCCCGCCGCGCGCGCGCGTTCCGCCAGATCCGTCTGCACATGGGATAGAAACGCGATCACGCGCCGCGGTTTGCCTGGCCCGTTTGGCGCGCCGTTCGCCGCACAAAGACGCTCGACGGCATCGAGCGCTCCTTGCTTCGCGTTCAAGTCCACCAGGATGAGCGCCGCCGGGCTCCCCGCCGCCGCTTTCAGAAGTTGCTCGCCGGTCGCCGCGGTTTCCAAAGTGACGCCCGTATGTTTCGCGGTCTCGTGCACCTTGGCCAGAAAAAATAAATCATCAATCAACGCAATCGCGTCAGCCATGAATATTAAACCTCACAAATCTTCATCCTTCCCATGTACCACGCGCGCCGCCGCAACACAAGCCGCAACGGCAGGCCCTCAGTCCAACTGTTTCGTCTAAGCTGCCAACACTTGCCCAGGCGTCTCAGGTTTTCTCTGTGCTCCTCTGTGCTCTCTGTGTTGAGGTTTTGGTTTTGTTAAGGCCGGGAAGACCTTTAACACAGAGAACACAGAGGAGCGCAGAAAAGTACGAACCGGGAGGCGGCCCGGGACGCTTCCGCTGCAGAATGAAATAGGATACAAATGGCTCTGGCCATGAACGCGCTGGAACTAAAAATTCTCGCTGCCTTCGACGGCCCCGGAGAGCGCGCGCGATCCCTACCAAACTTGGGAGATCCCGCGATCGTGAAGGGCGTCGTTTCGGAACTGCTCGAACGAGGATGGTTGCGCGCCGCCGAAACGCCGGGCACCTACGCGCGCACCGAGGAGGGCCGCCTGCAACTCGCCGCCCCGCGCGACGTCACCATCTACTCGCGCCCCGGCTGCCACCTGTGCGAAGCGGCCAAGGCGCATATCGCTCCCTTGCTGAAAGAATTTGGCGCGCGCCTCACGGAAATCAACATTGACGAAGATCCCGAACTTCGCGCCCGCTACGACTACGATGTCCCGGTCATTTTTCTAGGGGCGCGAAAAGCCGCCAAACAGCGCGTCGACATCGCCCAATTCCGCCGTCAACTGCGCGACGCCGGCCCTCGATAATATTCGTGCGGATTTGTCTTGTCCTTCGGATGACCAAAACGTCCTATACGCAGAGCTTAAACGCATGGAACCAGTCATTGCGAAGGAAGCCGGGAATACACCAGAGCATGCACAGCGGTTCGATGGCTCGCGCGGCTTCGACCTTGCCCATATCCGCTGTTTCCCAGCCAAATTGAGCGAGAATTCCGGACACAGCCTTCTTGGCCACGTCGTCATTGCCGCAAATGAACATGGTTGGCGTCCCGGTGAATTGCGGATTGACCATGCACGCGACGCCGACGGAATTGAAAGCTTTGACGAAACGCGCGCCCGCAAACTCTCCCTGCAGGCGTTCCATCAAGGATTCATTGAGATCGGTGAAGAATCTCAAGACTCCGTTGACGGGCGGGGCGTCCGCGATGGGGTTGGTCGCGTCGATCACAATTTTTCCGGCCAGGTTGGCGTCGCCTGCAGCGAGCAGGGCGTCCCGCGCGACTGCGCCTTTGACCGCCAGAACGACGACTTCAGCGAATTTGGCGGCGTCCTCAAAGCTACCAATGTGGCCGCGCGGGTACTTTTGTCCCCACTCCGCAAGCTTGTCCGGGGTGCGCGTGCCAATCGTTACGTCATGACCATGTTTGAGAAAACCGCCGGCGAGTGTTTTTCCGACATCGCCCGATCCCAGCACTCCAACTTTCATGATTCACACCCTCTTTTTGTGGTTTGCGCTGACCACCCTATAATTTAAGTCCGCGGGCCGCTGTCTGCAATGCCCTGGAGCGCACAAAACCTTCATTTGCAGAAGAGCATCCAAAGATTTGCCCGCCCCTTCATTACGTCGAGGAGGGTCCAATGATTCTTGTTACGGGTGCTACCGGCAACATCGGGGTCGAACTTGTAAAGAGACTTTCTACGGCTAGACTACCGGTCCGTGCGTTTGTCCGGAATCGAAAGCAAGCACAGACGATTGCCCTTCCGTACGTAGAGCTTGCGGAAGGCGATTTCACCAAGCCAGATTCGTTTATGGCCGCCCTGGACGGGGTGGATCGTTTATTTCTATTGATCCCATCCTCGGCGAACGTCGAGCAACAACAACGCAATTTTGTCGATGCGGCCAGGAAAAGCGAAGTCCGGCACGTTGTGAAGCTTTCCCAGTTGGGCGCGAATGAGAATGCGATCGGACGCTTCCAGCGCTATCACGGCGCCGTTGAAAAGCACATTCTGAAATCAGGGATTCCGTATACATTCTTGAGGCCCAATTTATTTATGCAGGGTCTTCTTAATTTCCGGTCAACCATTTTATCCGAGGGCGCCTTCTACGCACCGGCTGGCAGCGCGAAGGTCAGCGTAGTGGATGTGCGGGACATCGCGTCAATCGCTGCGAAGATTCTGACTGAAACGGGACACATCGGCAAAGTCTACGACATAACTGGTCCGGAGGCTCTTGCTCATGAAGGGATGGCCAACTTATTATCGCACGCACTCGGAAAATCGGTCAGGTACGCCAATGTTCCTCCAGAAGCCATGAGGCAGGCTTTGCTGAGGCTTGGAGTGCCGGAATGGCAGGCGGATGGACTCGTCGAGGATTACGAACATTATCGAAGCGGCGAGGCCGCAATGGTCACCTCGACAGTACGAGAAATCACTGGTACCGAGGCCACCAGCTTTTTGCAATTTGCGAAGGATTATGCCGGAAAATTCCTGGGGAAGGCCGCTGGGGCCGCTTGACCACGGCGGTAACAGCATTTCTGACCGGCAAGTAAATATACCGGGGGACCGCGTAGCAAGGAAGCCGCCTCAGTGCCCACCGGTTGGTTTTACGCCGACGGTCTTGTCGGGGATATCTCCGGTACGGCCTTTGACGCGATCGTAGACGGACACCAGCGAAGTGGAGCCGAGGGCCTCGTTGTAGTAGGTGGGGACGCCGAGCGCGGTTCTCAGCTCTTCGTTAAATTTGCGCATGTTGACGAGCTGCTCGGCGTGCGCGGGAAATTTTCTGCCGTCGTCGGTGAGCAGAAATTTTTGGTAGCCGGCGTCCCACAGGCGGACGAATTGGCCGTTGAGCAGGACGGTTGGGAGAATCGTCATCGTGTAGTGTTCGTCGGAAGTGCGCCGGAATTCCGCGCCGCAGCCGTACTTTTCGACGCGCATCACGCCGCCCGTGCTGCTGACAATGAAGCCGATGCTGGACAATCCGTCCATTAACTTGGCCGGAAATTTATCTTTCACATTCCACATAGATTTTAAGAATACGGGTGGCGCGGTAGGGTGTAAAGGCAAAAGTAAGTCGGCGGCAGTTCGATCTCTCTGTGGCCCTCCGCATTTCTCCGTGTTCTCTGTGCTGCGCTTTTTCGGATTTAACACAGAGGACGAAGAGAAATGCGGAGGGCCACGGAGAATGTTCGAGGGGCCCTAAGCTTCGATGCGCGTCATGGCCCCCATGGCCTCAGGTAACCGCCACCGCACTTTTCTCCAAATCGTCACTCCCGCGCCGGGAAGAATCGGCGAAGGTTATGCTAAATTAGCTGGATACGGTAGAGCGGCTCCGGCATCTGTGAGATGCGGGCATGGCATTTGTCTCTCGTAAAAACTTTCGGCAGGCGTTGTGCAAGAGGACGGAGAAAGCCGCGATACATGAACACTGCAAAAAAGCCGCTTTGGGCCGAAGCGCCGGCAAAGACGGAAACCATTGGCCGCAACGTCCTCGATTGTATCGGGAATACGCCGCTCTTGCGTCTGGAGCGCCTCGGCCCGAATTATCCAAATGTGGAATTTTATGGCAAGGCGGAATGGTTCAATCCGGGTGGCTCCGTAAAGGATCGACCCGCGCTGGAAATGATTCGCGAGGCGGAACGGTCGGGCCAACTGAAGCCGGGACAGACCATCCTGGACGCGACCAGCGGAAATACCGGGATCGCTTACGCCATGATCGCCGCGGCGCTTGGCTATCGCGTGAAACTGTGCTTGCCGGCGAGCGCCAGCGAAGAGCGCAAGAAAATTCTCAAGGCTTTTGGGGCCGAGTTGGTGATCACACCGGGGGATGAAGGTTCCGACGGCGCGATTTTGCGCGCGCGTGAAATTATCGCCGCCGAGCCCGGCAAATATTTTTATCCCGATCAGTACGGCAACGCTTCCAATTGGCGCGCCCATTACAAAACCACGGCCAACGAAATCTGGGACCAGACTGCCGGACGCATCACTCATTTCGTGGCCGGTCTCGGCACCAGCGGAACTTTCGTGGGCACCACGCGCCGCCTCAAGGAATTGAATCCCGCGATCCGTTGCATCAGCTTGCAGCCCGACGCTTCCTTTCACGGGCTGGAAGGGTGGAAGCACATGGCCACAGCCATTGTGCCGAAGATTTATGACGCGACGCTCGCCGATGCGAATCTGGAAGTGGGGACGGAAGGGGCCTATCGCCTGGTCAAGCGGGCCGCGCGGGAAGAGGGATTGCTGCTGAGCCCGAGCGCCGCCGCCGCTCTCGAAGGTTGTTTCCGGGTCGCCGCTTCGCTCGGCCCGGACCAGCATGCCGTGATCGTGACGATTTTCCCTGATTCCGGCACAAAATATTTGAGTGAACGCTTCTTGGACGAAGTTTGACAGTTTGTGGCGGAAATCCTCTTCAGGGGTTAAAACCCCTGAAATGGACACGACTTAATGTCATGCCTGAAGGCATGACCCACAGAGCGATCGTCTTTTGCGGACGATTCAAGAAAAACTGCAAGCCGGAAACAAGTGTATCTTTGTGGGTCACGGCTTCACAGGCTGCGGAAAAAATGTCTTGTTTTGTCATTCTGAGCGAAGTGAAGAATCTCTCTTCGATTTAAGTGTAAGAAAAGAAACAAGGAGAGATTCTTCGATTCGCTCAGAATGACAGCGCTTTGAGTTTTCCGCGGCCTCTTCAGCCGTGACATTAAGCCGGGCACCGAAGCGGCTTTAGCCGCTGGCGTTTTAGTTTGAGCGCTGCCAAAATCGCTATTCAGAAATCGTGACACCATATGTTGCTGCTGGCTAAAAATTTGGAACAGGAAATCCGCGATCACGGCGCGAAGGATTATCCGCACGAGTGTTGCGGCGCGATGCTTGGAACGGATAACGACGCCGCGGGGCGGGAAGTGCGCGCCCTGTTTCCGCTGATCAACCGCCGCGACGATTCCCCGCGCAACCGCTTTTCGATTACGCCGGAAGATTTTCGCGCCGCCGAACGCGCCGCAACCGAGCGTGGACTCGACCTGCTGGGGTGGTATCATTCTCATCCGGATCATCCCGCCCGGCCGAGCGAGTTCGACCGCGAGCATGCCTGGCCGTGGTACAGCTACGTCATCGTGAGCGTGGACGCCGGGGTGCCCAAGGATTTGACGTCCTGGCAATTAGTGGATGACCGCTCCAAGTTTCAGCCGGAAGTAGTTGTTCCGGAACGGGTTGCGGGACAGGGGAAACAGGGCTGAGCTTCCCGGTTGAACCCTGAGTTGCTGTCCGCGCATCCGATGTAATGGTTTGTCAGGCGTGCTCCGCGCTTCACAGGCTATGTTTCTGGCGGTCCGCAAGCCGCCGCTTGAGTCCAGCAAGGAGGAACAGACCGTATGGCTGTAAAGGTTATGATTCCGACGCCGCTTCGCCAATTTACCGGAAAGCAGTCCAGCATTGAGTGCAGCGCGGCCACGGTGGGCGAGGCGCTCGGCAGCCTGACGGGTACTTTTTCCGAATTGCGCAAGCATCTTTTTACCGACGACGGAAAAATTCGCAGCTTCGTGAACGTATACCTGAACGACGAGGATATCCGTTTTCTGGACAAGGAAAACACGCGCACCAAGGATGGCGACACGATCAGCATTGTGCCCTCCATCGCCGGCGGTTCCCGCGGTGACGGCAAGTAAGTCCGCGGATTAGTGGGAAGAATTTAGAGGAGAGCGTCCGTGGCAATTCCGACTGATACCATGCAGCAACAGGAAAACAAACTTTCCAGAGAAGAAATTCAGCGCTACAGCCGGCACCTGATCATGCCCGAGGTGGGCATGGAGGGTCAGCTCAAGCTGAAGCGTGCCCGCGTGCTGGCCATCGGCACGGGAGGCCTCGGGGCCCCGCTCGGACTGTATCTGGCCGCCGCGGGCGTGGGACATCTGGGTCTTGTGGACTTCGACGTGGTCGATTCCTCGAATCTGCAGCGTCAGGTGACGTTCACCACGGCGGACGTTGGGAAGCCCAAGTCCGAAGCCGCCAAAGCGCGTCTTTCAGCGCTCAATCCGGCGATTGATATCGTGTCGTACGAAACGCGGCTGACCAGCGACAATGCTCTCGAATTATTCCGCAATTACGACATCATCGTGGACGGGACCGATAATTTCCCCACGCGTTTTCTGGTCAACGATGCCTGCGTCCTGCTGGGCAAGCCGAATGTGTACGGCTCGATTTTCCGGTTCGAGGGACAGGCGACCGTCTTCGGATATCCGGGCGGGCCGTGCTATCGCTGCTTGTATCCCGAACCGCCTCCGCCGGGGCTGGTGCCATCGTGCGCGGAAGGCGGTGTGCTGGGCGTGCTTCCGGGAATCGTCGGCTCGATTCAGGCCATGGAAACCATCAAGCTGATTCTGGGCACGGGAGAGCCGCTGGTTGGACGGCTGCTGCTGTTTGACGCCCTGGCCATGCGCTTTCGGGAACTGAAGTTGAAGAGGAATCCGGATTGCCCCATGTGCGGCGACCACCGGACGATGACCAAACTGATTGATTATGAGGAATTTTGCGGAATTCGAGGTGAGGAGGCCCCTGCAATGACCGATGGTATCCCCGAAATTACGGCGACGGAGTTGAAGAGGAGGCAGGACCGCGGCGAAAAGCTGTTCATATTGGACGTGCGCGAGCCGCATGAATATCAGATCTGCAACTTAAATGGGAAGTTAATTCCGCTCGGCGAGCTGCCCCGCCGCGTGAACGAGCTGGACAGTTCCGTCGAGATGGTGGTGCACTGCCGCAGCGGAAAGCGCTCGGCCGATGCCATCCATTTCCTGCAAACGGCGGGCTTCAAAAAACTGTGGAACCTGAAGGGCGGCGTCCTGGCATGGGCGGATGAAGTCGATCCGAGGATGCCGAAATACTAAAAGAAATTTGCGGGCTCCGCTTTCCTGCGCAGCCCGCGGCCTCGCCGGAGCGCCCAGTCCGGCATCTTGGAGCGCGAATGCCACCAACAAAAATCACCGTCCGCAGCGACGGCCCCTTGCGCGTCGAAGGGGAAGTCGAACTCGTCGACATGGAAGGCAAGCCATACGGCCTCGGCGGGCGGACAGCCGTGGCGCTTTGCCGTTGCGGTCACTCCGCAAACAAGCCCTTTTGCGATGGCTCTCACAAGACAGCAGGATTCCAAGACAAGCAGCAAGCCCGGGACCTTCCACCATCGCCGCCCAAGCCCTGACTCCTCTTTCCAGCTAGCTTGGGCTTGAGTCACGAATGATGACATCGCCCAGGAACGCCAATCTCCCGACTGGCGTCGCGCAACCCGCCAATCGGGAGATTGGCGTTTCCGGGGCTAAAGCCAGCACCGTCAAGATTATAAATTCCTAATCCAGCCCCAAACCAGACGCTTGGGTAGTGTCAAATTAGCTACTAGTGTGTGCCGGATTGGGAAGGCCGTTGGAGTCCCGGTTACGTTTCTACCGATTCTCAGGGAACAGTCTTTCCGTCTCGGAACGTCATCCAACGCGCCCAATATGCAAGTTATTTATTTTCAATCGCTTACAAAAGTGGCCAGATCTTTTCTAAAAAGGCTCTGAACTTGCTTCCCTTGTAATGCAGTACGAAATGGGGCCCATGGAACTGCTGAACTGGGGAAGCAGTGAGCGTGTGGAATCAAATTCGGTCATTGACTTGGCGTCTCCGGTGGCTCTTGGGGATTACCGGCGGGGTCGCGGTTCTGGCGTTGGCTGCCTGGCTGCGCCACCTTCCCTTTTCCTCTGAACCCATCCTGTATTCCTACCTGCAAATTGTCGGCAGCCTGCTCTGCTTCACGTTCGCCGCGAACGCCCTGGTGCGTTTTCGCGGCACGCATGACCGACTGACGCTGATCCTTGCTTTCGGATTCGTGCTTTCCGGCGTGATCGAAACCGTCGCGACCTTCAATTTCTACGACATTTTAGCTGCCAGCGCATTCAGTCAGATGCATGTGCCTTTGGCGTGGATGGTGAGCCGGACATTGCTGGCGTTGGTGCTGATTGCCGCGCTCGTAGTCGAAAGGCGTGTGCCGAATTCGCGCGACCCGGGCCGGGAGATTGCGATATCGCTTCTCGTAGTGGTGATCGTGGCCTATATGACCAGTGCCGCATATTTCGGGTCTCCCCTGGAACCCGCTATGCACCCCAAAGCCCTGCTTTCCAGGCCGGGGGATCTCCTGCCGGCGATCCTGTTTGCCATTGCCGCGATTGGATTTGGCCGCAGAATGCGGCGTCACGCCACCCCGGTTGACCGCGCGTTTTGCCTGGCCCTGTGGATGAACGTAGCTTGCCATGTCCTGGCGACGCAATCCGAGAGGTTGCTGGACGCGCCGTTCACTGTAGCCCAATTCCTGAAAGTAGGCAGCTACGCCATCGTCCTGGGCGGGGCGCTGTTGGACAACGCGCGATTGTTCGATCAGGTCCGCCTGCTTGCGGTGACGGACTCGCTGACCGGCCTTTCGAACTACCGCACGCTGATCAATGTCATGGAAACGGAAATGCAGCGCTCGCGTCGCACCGGCCGCCCGTTTGCCGTCCTGTTGCTCGACCTGGACGGTCTGAAGGTGATCAATGACCTGCACGGGCACCTGGTCGGCAGCCGCGCCATCTGCCGCCTGGCCAGCGTTCTTCGAATCCATTCCCGCGCCATGGACACCGCGGCTCGCTACGGCGGCGATGAATTTGCCGTGGTGTTGCCGGAAGCGGGCGAGGAAGCGGCCGCCTCGGTAAGCCGGCGCATTTGCGAGCGCCTGGCCAAGGACGGGGAACACCCGCACGTAACGGTGAGCGTAGGCGCCGCGGTTTTTCCGCGCGACGGGGAAACGATTGACTCGCTATTTGATGCTGCCGACCGGGCCCTGTACGGAATGAAGCGACGGCCGGATGGGATTCGGGCGCTGGCGCGTATCGCGGCCTGTTTATAAAGAAAACCGGGTGCCAGTCCGCCGCAGCGTGGGGCGCGCCGGATTACTGAGGGAAACGATGCCGCAAACATTTCCTGTCGAACGACTTGAAAAAAGGATTCCGATGACCGTGGCAGTTCATATTTCCGGGCAGCAATCCGCCTCCCATATGGAGACGACGTTCACCGAAGACGTCAGTTCACGAGGCGCGCGGGTCCCCAGCGTTCGCCGCTGGCGGCCCAACGAAACATTGCACTTCGAATCGCTGCCCGGCAATTTCCGTACCCTGGCGCGCGTGGCCTATTGCCGCCCGCACCGCGAAGGGTTTGTCATCGGACTTGAGTTCCTAGAGCCCACTGGCCGGTGGGTGGTTAACGCCCCAGTCGGCTCAGGGAAACCGCTGCAAGGATAGGAGGGACACGCGAAGGCAAACAACTGGCGTAAAGTTTTACCCAGAGGCGCCTGACATTCCGCGGGAACGGGATGACAGGCGCTTTTGGCGTTTTAGAGAGAAAACATGACTGGTGACTGGTGACCGGTGATTGGTGACTAGTAACTGGTGATTCACTTGCTTCGAGGTTGCCTCAGCGATCGAAGGGTGACTCGTGATTTGTGATTCGTGAACCGTGAATCATGGTTCGTGAATCGTGATTCGTGACTCGTACTACTGAAATCCCGTTGCCTGGTGGCCAGAAGCACGTAATTGTTGGAAGCCCCGGAGGGGCGGCACATGCGGCGTACGACCCTCAGGGTTCTCAAGGCCACTTAAACTCTTAAACCCGAACCGCCACCTTCAACACCGCGAATTCAAACTGCCGCGGGCTGCCATGAGTTGTTCGTACAGGCGCAGCGTTGCCTCCGTCATTCGGTCCTCGGAAAAGCGGGCTATGGCGGTTTCGCGAGCCGCCCGGCCGAGATGGGCTGCTTCATCGGGATGCGTGACGAGGCGTGCGATGGCTGCCGCCAATGGAGCTGGTTCGAGTTCCTTCACTAAAATGCCGTTCTTGCCGTCCTCAATGGCTTCGGGATTTCCGCCCCGATCGAAGGCCACGACCGGAAGTCCATACGCCATGGCCGAAAGCATGGCGCAAGCCAGCGGTTCCTGGTGCGACGGAAAAACGAAGAGATCGGTTGCGGCATATACGCTTTCGACGTCGGAAACAAAACCCGGAACCTTCACAACGCCTTCGAGCCCGAGTTGTCGAACGAGTGTCTGCAGCCTGGCCTGTTCCGGGCCCGCTCCCGCGAGGAGCAGGACGCATTGTGGAAACTGCGCGTGCAACTGCGCAAGAGCGTGCAGCAGGAGCACGTGGCCTTTTTCAGGCACGAATGCCGCAACATTGCTGAGGCAAACGCTCTCCTGCGGAATCGCGAAACACTTGCGCGCCAGGCAACGCTCCGCCGGCGAAACCGCCGCCGGTATTTCCACGCCCACGAAAATTACTTCCACGCGGTCCACAGACAAGCCGCTGCCAAGCATGGATTTCTCGACGAAATCCGATACCGCGACGACGCGGCCGGCCGCGCGATATCGCGCCAGGGAAAGTGAATCTGGCGACAGCGGCAGTTCCACGCGCCGCGAGACAATCAGGGGAACGAAGCGGTGCGCCCGCGCCAGCCACGCGGACGTTAGCGCGTGAGGTTCGTTGGCATGCACGACTTCTGCTTGGCGCCTTCGCAACAGCCGCCGGATCGTTAGAAAGGCGGTCAAACGCCGGCCTCTTGGGGGAACATCATGGACAGTGACACCCGCCTCTCTCGCCCGGCGGGCCAGCAAAGAATCTCGAACCGTGATCAATTCGGGAGTGTGCCCGCGCTTGAGCAAACCTCGCAAGAGCAGAAGCGCCTGATCCTGCCCCCCACGAAAGTCCCGGCCAAGGTCCACCACCAGCGGGCGCACGCTCAAGCCTCGCCGGGATTCGGCCACGATCGCTCCGTTAGTTTCTGGCCCATGCGCAGCCGGCCCAGTTTTCGGTACTTGGCATAGATATATTTCGCGGACATCCAGGCGATCAACCAGCCGCGCCACCCGTCGAGCACGCCCAGCTGGAACACCAGCTTCTGGAAGAAAGTCCAGGGAGGAGCAACGATCATCGCGGCGCGCCAACTCCTGCGGCCCTGCGCGAACATGTCTTCGGCCGCCCTATTGGTATAAGCTTCCACCTTGGCTTTGTGCTCGGCAAAGGAACGCACGGTGTAGTGGTAAAGATGGCCTTGCAGCCGGCCGGCCGGTCCCTCCGCTTCGACGCGCTCATGCAGCGCGCCGACAAACTTGCCCTTCTCGCGCCGATAGAGGAATACTTTGTAATCGGGATACCAGCCGCAATGACGGATCCATCCACCAAGATAATTCGTCATGCGCGGGAAGGCGTACGCGTTTTTGTCGGGGGTTTGCTGCTTCCACGCGAGCATCGAGGAACGCAGTTCGGGGCTCAATTCCTCGTCGCAGTCGATGGACAGAATCCAGTCGTTTGAGGAGAAGGAAGCGGCGAAATTCTTTTGCGCGGCAAAGCCGTCCAGTTTGCGGGTATACACGCGGGCGCCATGTTCCCTAGCGATTTCGCAGGTCCGGTCCGTCGAGCCGGAGTCCACCAAAATGATTTCGTCGGCAATTCCCGCAAGCGAGGCGAGCGCGCGCGGCAGGTCCAATTCCTCATTGTAAGAAATCAGGATCGCAGTCACAGGGGTCATCGGGAATCCGAAACTCTGCTTAGCACGAAATCTACGAGCGCGGGCTGAAATTATGACATATCCGCGCTTTGTGATGCCGTCGTTTTTCCACCCGTCCGACGATCCGATTGAAACGGCTCGATGGAGGAAGAGGAGCCATCGCGATCAAAGACCAGCACTTGCCCGAAGCACAGGGATTCCATCAAATAAAATCCCGAGGCAGTCAGTTCTTGCACGCATTTGAGAACACCGGGCAAACCAATTATCTGGGGATGGACTTCCATAATCAATAGCTGGACCGATGGCAGATTCGCGCCGGCGAAAACTTCTTTTTCAATGCCTTCGATATCGCAGACAATCACAGCGGGCCGTATCTCATCCACCACGTCCTGAAAGGCATCGGCCTCAATTAGAATCTTTCTTGATTTCCTGGATGGAAAAACGGATGACGCAGGAAAACTACGATAAACATGAAACGCGCAAGCGCCTTTTTCCTTGGCGATCGCTTTGTTCCGGATTTCCACTTGCGCGCCATTTCTCCGGACATTTATTTCCGCGAGAGGAGCAATGACGGGATCCGCTTCGTAACCCACGACTCGCCCGTTGCCCGAAGCTTTTGCCGCTGCAATCGACGTTAAGCCCAGCCCGGATCCCAGATCCAGAACAGTGTTCCCCGGGCGCACCAATTGGCGCACGAGATAGATTTCGGCGGTTTCATATTCATTGTTCCGCAGAGCTTTGCGCACGCTTTTAGAGACCGGCGGTTTGGGGGCTTCGATGAGAATGTCTCCGACGACAAACACATCGGCGCGACCTTGGTGCCAGTGTTTAAGAATAGGCACACGAAGAGCCAGGTTGCGCCAGGCGAACATTTTCCCCCTTCTATTTTGCCCGAAGACTAGCCGTCCAGCCCCGCCGTGTCAATCGCGAGCCGCGCTGGTTTCCGTTTGGATGTATATATGGGCTGTAGTTCCCGCGCAATCCGATTGGAAACGCGCGGAGGTCAACGCGGCGCAGCGAGATTCGGGGTGACGCTTACCAGAACCACGGAAGTGCCAATGCGGAATTCGGACAGGTGTTTCAGCTCCGCGACGCGGACGCGCTCTTCGGCATAGTAGGTGCCATTGGTCGAATCCATATCACGCAAGCGGATGATATCACCCTTGATTTCAATGGCGCAATGCCACCGTGAAATCTCTTTGTCATTGATGACGATATCGGCGTCAGCCCTTCCCAGGACAACGCGAGGTTTCCCCACTTGATAGACAAGGCCGCGCGCGGGGCCTGCGATCACGGAGAGCGCGATGGCCTTTCCTTTGGGCAGATGCAGGGAACTCTCATCGGCGCCGCCGCTTCCCGCAAGCCAAGGCGCGCCCGCGCTGCGCGCAAACCCCGGCAGGGGCGACAGCACCTGAGTCGCGTCAGGGCTGGGCGGAATTTCGATTACGGTATTTTCCCCGCACTTGGCACACTTGAATTGCACGCGGGGGAGACCCGCCAATTGCTTGTCTGGTAGAGAATGCTGGGCGCCACAACTCGAGCAAGCGGCTTTCATCGGATCCTGCGGGTTCGATCTCCACTATTCCACTGCAAGCCCCCGTTCAGCCGGGGCCTGAAGTCTGGCCATGATCGCCATCGAGTCTAATTTAGCATGACTATTTCCGGCCGGAAGGGGACTTCACGCACAATGTTTCGACATGGGAACTGCCCCACCGCGCAGGCGTGATTTCTCGAGGGCGTGCAGCATACGCTCCAAAAGAGCATGTCGCATATTGATGTTGCGGCTTCCCGGCGGATCCTATCCGTGCCGGGAGGGAGGCGCGCCAAGCTTCGTCCTACTGCACGAAACCCACATTGGGGACAGGGGTCGGCTCGGGGACTTCGCGGATGGGGCCGAACTGCATTTCGTAGCGCCTAACATTTTCTTCGAGCGCCCGCAAGATTCGTTTGGCGTGCCCCGGACTGACGATCACGCTCGAAACCAGCTTGCCCTGCGGCACATTCGGAAACACGTAGATGAAATGCACCGTGAATTCTTCCGCCGTGTGGTGAAACATCACCAGGTTGGAAAATTGTCCGACTAATTCCTTCTCATCCGCTTTGATCTGAACCTGCACCTGCTCGCCACTCGGTTGCGCCATGGGTTCCTCCGTTTCATTTTCGACACTAACACATTCTTCGGGGCGAGGGCAGGAGCAACGTGCGCGCAGGTTTCGAGGGATTTTGTGGCGCCGGCGTCCCACCGGCGCCACAACACAACCTGTAGATTTCAGTGCACACGTATGCGGCAAAAAGATTGACTCGCCGCAGCATTAATGCTAGTTTATCTGAGATATTTATCTAGGTTAACTATGCCCGTGTTGCCCCTAACCCCAGCCTCCGCGGACGCGGCCTCAGGTGCCGGAAATCCGGAAGAAGCTTCGTCCGTAGCGCATACCGGTCTTCAACCGGAAGCAGTTTCTCCGTCGCTTCCGGAGTCCTACCGCAGCGTTCCCATCCTGGCGGGCTCCTCCTTTCTCCGGAAAATGATTGCGTTTGCGGGGCCAGGCTACCTGGTCGCCGTCGGTTACATGGATCCAGGGAACTGGGCGACGGATCTGGGGGGCGGCTCCCGGTATGGCTACACGCTGCTCAGCGCCGTGATGATTTCCAGCCTCATGGCCATTTTTCTGCAGGCGCTTTCCGCGAAGCTCGGAATTGCTACCGGCCGCGATCTCGCGCAGGCTTGCCGCGAGCATTATTCGCGGCGGACGACGGCGGTGCTTTGGGTCCTCTGCGAAATTGCGATTGCGGCGTGCGATCTGGCGGAAGTGCTCGGGTCCGCGGTGGCGCTGAAGCTGCTGTTCGGACTGCCGCTGCTAGCCGGCGTGCTGCTCACGGGCTTTGATGTGCTGCTGGTCCTGGCGCTGCAGGGGCGCGGTTTCCGGGTGCTCGAGACGCTCGTCATCACCCTGATCATGACCATCGGCGCGTGCTTCGCGTATGAGATTTTTTTCGCGCGGCCGCTGTGGATTGAAGCGGCGCGAGGTTTTCTTCCGACGGCCGAGATTTTGAAGAACCGCGACATGCTTTATCTGGCGATCGGAATTCTGGGCGCGACCGTGATGCCGCACAATTTGTATCTCCATTCCAGCATCGTGCAAACGCGCGCCTTCAAACTGGATTCATCAGGAAAACGGGAGGCGGTCCGCTTCGCCACGCTCGATTCCACGCTGGCGCTGGGATTTTCGCTGTTCATCAACGCGGCCATCCTGGTTCTGGGCGCGGCGGCGTTTCATGTGCGCGGCATGAACGATGTGGCGGACATCAGCCAGGCGTACCAACTGCTGACCCCGGTGCTGGGCGCCAGCCTCGCCAGCGTGCTGTTTGCCGGAGCGCTGCTCTGCTCGGGACAGAACTCGACGCTCACGGGAACGCTCGCCGGTCAGATTGTCATGGAGGGATTTCTGCATTGGCGATTGAAGCCCTGGCTACGGCGGCTGATTACGCGGGCGATGGCCATTATTCCGGCGGCGATCGTCATCGGCTTCATGGGCGAGGGGCGCGCGACTTCGCTGCTCATCCTGAGCCAGGTAATTTTGAGTTTCCAATTGCCGTTTGCAGTCGTGCCCCTGATTCAATTTACCGGCGATCGCTCTAAAATGGGCGAATTCACGAATGGCCCGGTCACGGCGATATTCGGCTGGTTCCTGGCTGCAGCCATCATTCTCCTCAACGCGGCGCTCCTCTGGCTCACATTTGGGGGCAAGATTTGAAGTGAAACCTGGGAACGCCAATCTCCCGATTGGCGTTCTCAGGGTGACACCACCCACCTTCCATCTTGGAACCTCTATTACGCATCGAAATGGGTAGCAGCAGGTTTAGCAGGTGAAATCTGCGCTGTCTTATGGCAGAATTTTTGATGCCTCGCCAAATCTCGATTCAAATGGAGACATGGGAATGATTGGATTCAGTAAGGGAGCTTCTTTGTGGTTGGCTCGCGCGATTGGCGCCGGCCTCGTGTTAGGAATGTGCAGCTTTGCCTTTGGACGCCAAGCAGCTCAGGAAACGGCGCCCGTGCCCTGGGTCGCGCCGGATGACGCAAAGAAAGTGAAGAATCCATTCCCGCCCACTCCGGAAACTTTGGCCGAAGGGGAGCAACTCTTCACGGATAATTGCGTGCTTTGCCACGGCGAAAAGGGCGTGGGAGACGGCCCCGGCGCCAAGACCATCAAAGTGAAACCGGCGAACTTCACCGACGCTAAGCTGATGGCTGCGGAGACCGATGGAGCGCTGTTCTGGAAAATGTCGAATGGCCGCGGCCCGATGCCATCCTGGAAAGATACCCTGTCGGACAAGGAACGCTGGGAACTGGTGGGATACATCCGCAAGCTTACGAAGGACGCCAACAAGAAGTAACAAGCCGTACGAAACGGGCAAAACGAGGGCGCGGCGTCCGCGAGATTTTCAACAAATCGCAACCGCGCCCGGATTTCCCCTCTTACTTTACCGCAGCCAGCGCCTGCGAGACTTCCTTCATGTCCGGCATCACCGGAATATCGTAATTCTTGAACCAGGCGATTTTTCCAGCCTTGTTGATGATAGCGATGGCCCGGCCGGTGATCCCTTTTTCCGAGAGGTAGACGCCGAATTTATCGGCTACGGCGCCCCTCGGATGAAAATCGGCGAGGAGCGGATAGGTAATCCCCATCTTTTCGGCAAAGGCCTTGTGCGCCCAGGCGCTATCCACGCTCAGGCCGAGGACCTGCGCGTCCAGCTTTTCAAATTGCTTCAAATCATTGACGAAGCAGGCGTGCTCGTTGGTGCAGACCGGGCTGAAATCGAGCGGGTAAAAGATCAGGACGACGTTGCGCTTGCCCACAAAGTCGGAAAGCTTGATTTCCTTTTGCGATTGGTCTTTCAGGGTGAAGTCGGGAGCGGGCTGTCCTACGGCAATCGGCATGAAGCCTCCTAAAATTTGAAATGAATGATTTGTATGTCTCGCAGGCCTGAGCAACGACACCGTGGTCGCGAGGTGTTTTTCGTGACGCATGCTTCAGCTTGCGGGGTTTAGGCCTTGCTTGGACCAAACCCCGCAAGCTGAAGCATGCGCCACCGCACCTCATCATAGCGGATTTTTTCTAGGGGTGCCCTGGATTCTGGTAACATCGCCGCGTTATGGCGCGCCTCAACGTGGACCAGGCCTATCCGGGAATCTCGATTCGTCCGCGTTCGCGCAGCTTGTGGGCGCGGCTGATGCGCTGGCCCGCGGAGTGCGTCCATTTGGAGAACGGACACCACTGGATGGCCACGTTCATCCCGGATACCCTGTACCTGCGCGGCAAAGCCAGGTTGCGCCGCCACCCCGCGCGGCCGGAAGTTTCCGTTTGCTATGATTGCCTGGCTGTCCTGCTGGAGCCGGAGTTGGCGGCTTGCCCCAGCCGCGTCGTGGCGTTTGAGCCAGACGGCGGGAGTTTCACGCAATATTTTTTCCTGGGCCGCGAGGATTTCGCCGCGGCCGGCCTGCGCTCCGAAGTCGCCGCTGCGATTCTGACCCGTTTAGAAGAACTGGAAGGCGAGTGCAGCGAATGCGGCAAGCCGGCAACCTGGCTGTGGATTTCGCGGCGTGAAGTTTCCAGCCTGGACCAGACCGAGCGGATCGCGGCATCGCCCGGGGCGCTCTTCTGCGCTAAGCACGGCGGCGCGAAATTGTGCGAGGTCCTGGGAGAAATCGCGGAGGCCAATCTGTTTTACGTCAACGCGCCCTACGGGGATTCCGGCGCGTACGTCTGGATTTGAACGCCGGGTGCGGGCTGTACTTGCAGCCCGCCATAAACAATGACATTGCACCAAATTGTCGACAAATATCTGGCCATTGCAGGCGGTTTTGCGTTCCTTGCGCCGCTCGCGGATTTTGGCCTGGAACGCAGCGAGGTCGAAAACATTTTCGGCGCGTTCGACGAAGACTACCACATCAGCCGCTATTTTCACTTCAGCCAGGTTTCGGGCCCCGCCTACAGCATCAACGGTTTCGACCAGACGCACATCTCGATTGACGAAGAAATTCAGTCCGTTTTGTAAGTAGGACGGGCTTCAGCCTGTCAAGTTTTGATTTTCGCTTGGGCAAAAGGCAGACAGGCTGAAGCCCGTCTTACGAATACCGCCGCCACAGCCAATAGCCGAGGCCGCAGACGAGCAGGATTGGCAGCGCGCTCATGACCACGGTCATTCCGAAGTAGGTGGCGGCGGTTTTGGGGTCGCCCACCATGCAGGCGGGGCAGGCCCAGGCTGCGCCGGGGATCAGCGAGGCGGCAGCTGCGCTGATGACGAAACGTTTTGCTAAATTTAGACTACGCATAAACCCTCACAAATATACGCGCAAGTAGATTACCGGCCATAGCAAGACGACGAAATACCAGAACACCTGTGTGGCCGCGAAAGTCGAAGGAGCAAGCGTGCCGCGGCGCATCGGGAAATAGATCGCTGTCAGCACGGCGATGGCGACTACGGCGTGGAGCGCGTGCGCGCCGACGATCAGATAAAAAAACGCTCCGTGCGTGCTGGATTGCATCGTCAAGCCTTCGCGGAGGAGCGCGACCCATTCCACTCCCTGCAGCAGCACAAAGGCGATTCCTGTGGCGATAGCGCCCGCCACATAGGGACGCGCTTTTTCGTAACCGGCGCGCGCGCGACGGTTGGCGACGAACAAAAGAGCGCCGCTGAGGAGCAGGATCGCCGTGTTAAACGCTGTACGTTCCACCGGCAGGCGCGGCTGGCCCGCGGGAGGCCACACGCCTCCCAGCACCGTGGCGCGCGCGATGGTGTGCGCGCTCATAAGCGCCGCAAAAAACATGATTTCAGCGACCACAAAAATAATCATGGCCAGAACGGAGTTGGGCAGGCGATTCCCGGCGTCTGGAGTGGGACGGGCCATTCGAGGTTCCAGAGTTGTAGTCGGGCTACTCACGTTTCACCGCCGCTCCCGATTCCGCCGGCCGATTGGCCGAAGGGTTGCTCCAATTCACGCCGCTGTGCTTCATCACGTCAGGAGCTACGCCCGCGAATAAAATCGCGATGAAGAGCAGGCACATGATCAAGAGATACGGCACCCAGCGCTTTTCCACGGTGACGTGCATAAAATTCTTGGCGACCAGATACGCTTTGACCACCGCAACTCCAAAGGCCGCGACAAGAAGCACAACGCGAACATGGGACATGGAGCCGACGACGCTCACGGCGAGCAGGGTGACCAGGATGGCCCAGACCTTGACGTAGTTGGGATGCTGAACGTGAGCTTCAGTCGTCATGATTCCTCGTCATGGCTCTCCATCGGGGCTCTCATCACCGCGCGATGTACAGCAACGGGAACAGAAAAATCCAAACGATGTCCACAAAATGCCAGTACAGCCCGATACATTCCACGCGCTGCAATTCCTGATTTTTCGCCGCGTCCGCCGCAACGATCAGCATGATGATCATTCCCGCAAGGACGTGAAGTCCGTGCAGCCCGGCCAGCGTGTAATAGAACGACCAGAAGCCGCCGGAGGAAAGCACGAACCCTTCGCGGATGTCGATCGTCCATTCGTAGGCCTTGACGCACAGGAAGATCAATCCGCCGAGAGAAGTCAGGCGCAGTAATTTCGCGGCACGCGGACCGTCATGCGCGTCCGCAGCCTTGTGCGCCAGCACAGCGCACAAGCTCGACGTGAGCAGCACGAACGTGTTAAACGCCCCCGCCCAGGTCAGCGTGTGCGATGCGGATTCGGCCCACTCCGGGTGCCCAATCCGGTGCATCACGTAGGAGGCCAACAAGCCGCCGAAGATCACGATTTCCGAAGCAATCACCCACCAGGTAATCAAACGGGCGGTGGGAATTCCCGTGGCGCTTCGAGTATTGGCAATTGGCTTGGCGGTTGCGCTCATGACTCCTGGTCTCCGAAGACCTAATCGGGAACGTTCTGCGGGAAAAAGTCGTCCGCGCGCCCTGGCAATCCATATTCATAAGGACCGCGGTACACGGTCGGCAGTTCGGCAAAGTTGCCGTGCGGCGGCGGCGAGGGAACCGTCCACTCAAGAGTATTCGACCGCCACGGATTCGCACCTGCGCTCTTGCCTTTGCGCAGGCTCCAAACAAAATTGAAGAGAAATACAAATTGAAACGAAAGCATGACGAGCAGCGCGATCGTGGAGGTGGTGCGCAGATGTTGCAGCGCGGGTCGCGATTGCTCCGCGAACTGTGCGTAGCTGTACACGCGCCGCTGATCTCCGGCGGTGCCGGTGATGAACAGCGGGATGAAAATTACATTGAAAGGAATGACCGTGCCCCAGAAATGGATTTTTCCCAAGGTTTCATTGAGCATACGGCCGAACATTTTCGGATACCAAAAAGTCAATCCGGCATACACGGCGATAATCGCGATGGGGACGAAGGTATAGTGGAAATGAGCGATGACAAAATACGTATCGTGAAGATAAATGTCCGTGCCGGAAGAACCCAGGAAAATTCCCGTCACTCCCCCGATCATGAACTCCGCAATGAATGCCAAAGCCCAGAGCAATGGCGTGTCCAGATGAATCGATCCGCCGTAGAGAGTGGCGATATACAAGAAAACCATTTCCGTGATGGGAACGGAAATCAGCAGCGTGGTGACCGAAAAAATATTGGCCATGCGCGGGTCAATGCCCGCCACAAATTGGTGATGCGCCCACACGACGAAGCTGAGGAATCCGACGGCCCACGTCGTATAGAGGACAGTCTTGTAGCCAAAAATTTTTTTGCGGGCAAACACGGCGATCACATCGGCCACAATCCCCATGGCCGGAAGCAAGACCACGTACACCTCGGGATGGCCGAAGAACCAGAAAAGATGCTGCCACAAGAGCGGGTCGCCGCCGCGCGTGGGATCGTAGAAACCCGTGGACATCGTCTGGTCAAACAACAGCATGACCGCGCCGGCGACCAAGGGCCCCACCGAAGCCATGAAGATGATGCTGGCCAGCACGATCATCCAGACGACCAGCGGGATGTCGTACATTTTCATGCCCGGCGCCCGGCTGTTCATCGTGGTCACGGTGAAATTGATTCCGCCCAGCAAAAACGCGACAAATTCCAGCACGACGGCGAGCAGCCAAAGCGTGGCTCCAATCGGCGTCAAGTTAAAAGCGGCACTTGCGGAGAGCGGAGGATAGGCGGTCCATGCGCCGCCGAACGGTCCGCCCGTTACCAAAAAGGAAGACAGAAGAACCACGGCGCTCAACAAGAAAATCTGGTAGGAAAAGCGATTGATTCGCGGAAAGGCCATATCGTCGCATCCGACCATCAGCGGGATCAGAAAATTTCCAAATGCGGCGATCAGCACAGGCATCGCCACCCAGAAGATCATGATGCTGCCGTGCATGGTGACGAGCGCGTTGTATTTGCCCGGCGTAACGATTCCGTAGCCGGGGACATACTGGTTGGGAAAACCCAATTGCATGCGGAACACGTAGGCGAAGAAGCCGCCAATCAGGGCCATAGCCATGCCCGTAAACAAATACTGCATGGCGATCATCTTGTGATCTGTAGAAAAGAAGTACTTCCGAAAAATTCCCGGCTCGGCGTGTTGAACGTCCGTGCTCATTGCCGAACCTCCGCCATGGCCATGGCCGCGTCCATTGCGGCTGCGGGCGGAGTTTGCTGCCCGGCCACACCCGGGCTCGAATTGCGCAACAACCAGGCGGCGTGAGCCTGCGGAGTCTCAACGATAATTCGGCCGGCCATCAGCGCGTGGCCGATGCCGCACATCTGCGTGCATTGAATATCGTAGGTGCCAACGCGATTGGGGCGAAACCATCCGGTAATAGTGCGGCCGGGCAACGCATCTTGCTTGAGGCGGAAGGCCGGAACGGCAAAGCTGTGCACCACATCGCGAGACATCAGCTCGAAATGATACGTCGTGTTCACTTTTACGTGCAGCTCGCCCACCGTGCGAATGTCATCGGCCGTATCCATCACGCCGTCGGGGCCCGCTTGCTGGAAACTCCACGCCCATTGCTGGGCGATCACTCTCACGGTCTCGTCGGCAGGAGGCAGGACCTGCTTGATGTTGTACCAGACCAGGATCGCGGGGACGATGATGACGATGTCGCAAAGAATGACCACAAGGTGGGGAATCGTGATCCACCGCGTTTGATGCGGCTCTTCTCCGGTGATGTACTGCGTTGGGCGCCCGTCCTTCGCGCGGAATTTGAAGATCAGCCAAAACATCACGGCTTCCGCCAGGATCAGCCAAAAACCGACCAGCACCGCGATCAACAGGAATTGATAATCGATCCAATGTGCGTAGGTCGAAGCTGCCGTTACATACCGCTCCAGCATGGGGGCTCCAGCTACCGGATTAAAATTATGACTCCTGCAACAAAAGCCAAGGTGGAAAGCGCGATGGTCCAAAAAACGGTCTTGGCCACTTGATCGGGCGAAGTCTCGGCATGATCCACGGGATGATCGTCTCTCGTCATTCGGGCCTAGGGTTTCAGCGTCTCGGCGTAGGCGATCACATTCCGAATCGCGTCTTCGCCGGCAAGCCCGCGCGCCATGGGGCGCATCAACCGGCCCCCAGTATCCTTGGGACTCGTGCCGCGAACGCCGCTCCTGAATTTTCTCAGCTCCGTGGCGAGGTACCAGTCGTCCACTCCGGCAATTCGCGGCGCTTTCAAGTCCTGATTCCCGGCGCCCGTATCGCCATGGCAGGCGCCACAAGTTGCGTACAGGGCCTCTCCAGCTTTTGGATCGCCCGGAATTGACGATGCGTGGCGGACGGGAGACAGAGTCTCCACGTAATGAGCCACAGCCTTGACGTCCTCTTCCGAGGTCAAGCTGAGCGCCATCGGCCTCATGCGCAGGCCTTCGACGTCGCTAAAATGCGTCCCGCGAACGCCCGATCGAAAGTTTTCCAGCTGCTCTTCGACGTACCACTCTTTCATTCCGGCAATATTCGGGGCGCCGACCGTAGAATTTCCCGATCCGTCCGCGTTGTGACACGGGACGCAGGTCTCGAAAACTTCTCGGCCCCGAGTGGCCGCGTCCGTTGCGCCCAGGCGGCACCCCGAGAGGCTCAGTCCGCCGATCCAGAGCAACAACGCACAAAACGCGAGTCGAAGCGAAACGGAAATTTGAATTCTGTGCATGCTCAATCGCAAAGGTATTAGCAAGAGGCGGATATTAGCAGCGGGAAAAATCAAAGACAAGCTGAACTTGTATTAAGCGAAGATTTAAAATTAGCGAGTCAACCTGCCGAGTTTCAATTTGAAATAGTATGGCCCGCTGGCTGTCACTTACCGTGACTCACCGCGGCCAGGCAAGCCCCTATTTTGGGACGGCGGCCGTACGCTGGAGGCGCTCGCCGAGGCGATTGTGTTCCTCGCGGATCTCTTTCGGCAAGCGATCGCCGAATTTCTTTAAGAAATCTCCGGTGTCGGCATGTTCCTTGGTCCAGTCCGCGGTCTCGACGCGCAACAGTTCGTTCATGGTTTCGCGGGGCACGTTGATGCCGTCGAGCGTAATCGCATTGGGAGCGGGTACGGCGCCGATGGGAGTTTCCGTCGCCGCGGCCTTTCCTACGATGCGTTCAAGCATCCACTTCAGGACACGGGCATTTTCGCCATAACCCGGCCACAGGAATTTTCCGTCAGCGCCCTTGCGAAACCAATTCACATGGAAAATCTTCGGCGGATGAGGGATCTTTTTCCCCATTTCGAGCCAGTGCCCAAAATAATCGCCCATGTTGTAGCCGCAGAAAGGAAGCATGGCCATCGGGTCGCGCCGCGGTACACCCACGGCTCCCGTGATCGCCGCAGTCGTTTCCGACGCCATGGTCGCCGCGACGTAAACGCCGTGCTGCCAGTTCATCGCTTCGTACACGAGCGGAGCCAGGCGGGCGCGGCGGCCGCCAAAAATGAATGCGGAGATGGGCACTCCGGCCGGGTCCTCCCAGTGCGGAGAAATGGAAGGCGCCTGAACCGCCGGCACGGTGTAACGTGAATTCGCTTGCGCAGCGGGACCGTTCGATGGCGTCCACGCGCGGCCCTGCCAATCCATCATGCCGGAAGGCGCGTCGTCACTCATGCCTTCCCACCAGGGCTCGCGTTGCGAAGTCAGGCCAACATTGGTGAAGATGGTATTCTTGCGCACCGCCGTCATCACATTCGGATTGGTCTTTTCATTCGTACCGGGAGCCACGCCGAAAAAACCGGCTTCGGGATTGATCGCGTGCAGGTAGCCGTCCGGGCCGACCTGCATCCAGGCAATGTCGTCGCCAACGGTCCATACGCGGTAGCCTTCGTTTTCAAGCGCCGAAACCATCATGGAGAGGTTGGTCTTGCCGCAGGCGCTCGGAAACGCGGCCGCCATGTAAGTCACTTTTCCGGAAGGCGATTCCAGGCCCAGAATGAGCATGTGCTCGGCCATCCAGCCTTGTTCGCGCGCCATCCAACTCGCGATGCGCAAGGCGAAACACTTTTTGCCGAGTAGCGCGTTGCCGCCGTAACCGGAGCCGATGCTCCAGATCAGTTTTTCTTCCTGGAAGTGTGCAATCAAGCGGCGATCGGGACTCAGATCCCCCAGCGAATGCAGCCCTGGAACAAAATCCGGGGAACTGCCCAGGCGGTCCAGCGCGACTTTTCCCATTCGGGACATGATGCGCATGCTTGCAACGACATAGGCGCTGTCGGTGATTTCGACCCCGATGCGGCTCTGCGGCGAAGCGGCGGGACCCAGGATGTAGGGAACAACGTACATCGTCCGGCCCTTCATCGAGCCGTCGAATAATGCGCTCATTGTCTGTTTCGCTTCAGCGGGAGCAATCCAGTTGTTCGTGGGTCCAGCGTCTTCGCGGTTGCGCGTGCAGATGTAGGTCACTTTTTCCGTGCGAGCAACATCGCTTGGATCGCTGCGGTGAAGCAAACAGTTGGGGTAGGTCTTTTCATTGAGAGGAAACGTGCTGCCCTCGCGAACCAATTGATCCTCGATGCGGCCCGCTTCCTCTTCCGACCCATCGCACCACTGAATTTGCCCGGGGCGCGTCATGCGCGCTACCGAATCCACCCACTGTTCAAGGGGCGTCGACACGTACCCTCCTCCAAATTTTTCGGTATGCCAGCGGAAGACTATTAGGCTGGAACGGAACAGCGCACCAATTCAAATTGCAAATACACACCGAAGAGAAAATTCTAAGGCAGGGAAGAAGCAAACGCAAGTTATCGGCATCGCCGTTGTGCCGCCGGACAACTTCCCGATTTTGTGCGCTTTCGAAACTGTATTCAGTAAAGCTACAGCCGTTGGAAGCCGATAAAAGGAAACGAGCAATAAATTTCGTTTCCAGCATACGGCCAAGAGAGGTAATGTTTGCAGGTGGGCGCGCGATGGATCTGGCAGGCAACGTGTCTTACAGCCCGTGCGGCCGTTCACAGGCGCTTTGTCACATATGTCACAAATGCCTGTGTGGTTTGTCACAGGTGAAATACCGGTACCTGTGCCAATAATGTCCTTGCGCGCTCTAAGGTTTGCAATTCTCAACACTTTGCGAGGGAAAAATGTTTGAAAGAATCAGCAAAAAGCACAGAGTTTGCGCCGTTGCATTACTCCCGTTGTTTCTCTTCGCTTTCCCTTATTTGTCGGCGGCGCAGTCCGACGCCCAGAAACTTTTTGACACCAACTGCGCCAAGTGCCACGGCCCCGATGGGACCGGCAATACGGTCGTCGGTAAGGCAGTCGGAGCCAAGGATTTGGCTGCTCCCGAAGCCAAAAAGCTGACCGACGCCGAAATACATATGCAAATTGAACAGGGGAAGGGGAATATGCCTCCTTTCGGAGGAACCCTGAACAAGGCGCAGATTGACAGTTTGATTCCCATCATCCGCGGGTTTGGCAAAAAACCGGCGGGCGCCAAGAAACCAAGTTGAAGTCCCTGTTCCTGCGGCCATGGAACTAGCCGCCACCACCCCTAAAAGTCGGGCCCGCAGGCAGGACAACCTTGCCGCCCAAGCCAGCGGTCCCGAAGCCGCTCAAGGAGACTTGTGTCGATTCTAGGAACCTGGAACGTTGAAAAGGGAGGTGAGAAACAAGCATGAACGGTCAAAAAATATACTTCCGCGCGTCGATTTTGATTTGCTCAATCATCGCACTCTTTTTCAGCCTATTCCTCGAAGCGCCCACGGCCTCCGCAATCCCCAGCTACGCGCGGCAGACCGGTTTCCCGTGCAAGTCGTGTCACTATCTGCCGCCGGAACTGACGCCGCTTGGACGAGCGTTCAAGCTGAACGGCTATACCATGACCGGTAAACCTACCGTTACTTCCCCCGGCAAGGGAAACGTGAGCGGGCTGAGCATTTTGGAGTCCTTCCCGCTTTCGGTATTGTTCGATACTTCGTTTACTTCATTGAAGTCACCGCTGCCCGCTTCGCAGAACGGCAGCTTTGAGTTTCCTCAGCAAGCTTCGCTATTTCTAGCGGGCGCCTGGGCAACCCACGTCGGCAGCTTCGTGCAGGTGACCTACAACAGCCAACGCGACCATTTCACGTGGGACAACTCAGACATTCGCTACGCCAATGCCACCAAGCTCTTCAGCAAGGACCTCGCGTTCGGGATCACGCTGAATAACAATCCCACCGTGGAGGACCTCTGGAACAGCACTCCGGCCTGGGGCTTTCCCTGGGTGAGCAGTGATTGGGCACCCGGACCGGCCGCCCACGCAATTGTCAATGGAGGACTGGCGCAAGGTGTCGCCGGACTCGGCGGCTACGCCATGTGGAACAATCATCTCTACTTCGCCGCAACCATCTACCGCTCAGCACACATTGGGGCTACGCAGCCAAATATGGGATTGAACCAACCCATTAATATTCGCGGAGTCACCCCTTACTGGCGCGTCGCTTGGCAGCAAACCTGGAAGAACAACAACCTCGAGGTCGGTAGCTACGGAATGCATATGAAATCGACACCAGGAGCCATCACCGGCTTGGAAGATGGCTATACCGACTGGGCTGCCGATTTCCAGTACGACCGGACGATTCCTGAGTTCCGTGGCGATGTGCTCTCGATCCGCGGCACGTACATTCGGGAGAATTCCTCGCTTCACGCAACCTCCCCCATGGGAGCGTCGTTCCTCCGACATCACCTCAACACCGTTCAGGCGAACGCGGAGTACCATCTCGGCGACAAGTATTCGGGTACAATCGGATGGTTCAATGTCGACGGCACGCCCGATCCTTTGTTATTCAATGCAGGGTCGCTCACCCCGCTCCCTGTGACTGGAAGTGCGAACGGTGACCCTCGAAGCGCCGGATACATCGCCAATATCTCCTGGTGGCCCGTTCAGAACATCGGCCTCACGTTGCAGTACACCGGTTACACACGCTTCAACGGAGCCGCAACAAACTACGATGGTGCCGGACGCAATGCCGGTTCCAACAACACTCTGTACTTACTTGCGCGATTCGTTTTCTAGCTAGAAGGTTCGGAAAACAATCGCCGGTTTCTTGATTTTGATTGGAGGGCTCCTGCGGCAGGCCAGGCTCGGCGCGCAATTCACCGGGCCCGGCCGTTCCGTTTTTCTGGATGAAGAATCGTTATGAGATGTTGCCCGGGAACGCCATTCTCCTGAATGGCGTCGCTTGCAACGCCAATCGGGAGATTGGCGTTCCCGGGAAATTCGGGAGGCGTGACACAATTGCTCCCATTCCCGAGCTTTTCAAACTCCGCCTGAATTTACCTCGGAAGTTTCCTTGCCGGATTTGGCCGCGATCACGGCGCGGATTCTGGGCAGCGCGGCGCGAGCGGCCGTTTCGCCCGCGGCGATCAATTCGGAGGTCCTTTCGAAATCATCCCAGAGAAAATCTTTTACGACCGGTTCAATGATGATGTCGGCCCTGCGCCTCCATTCCAGGTCCGCGTGCCGTTGCAGAATGGCGAAGGAAAGGCCGATCACGTCCACAATGCTGGAAGGCTTGCGGCTGTTGGCCGCTTCGAGGAACACAGCGATTACAATGTCCGCGCCAATGCTCCGTGCGGCATCGACCGGAACAGGCGCGGCGAGAAATCCGTCCACCAGCATGCGGCCCTCGATCTCGACCGGCACAAACATGCCGGGATACGCGCACGACGCTCGCAAAGCCGGGCCCAGCTGCCCGTGAGAGAAATAAACCGCTTCCCCCGTGGCCAGGTCGGTTGCCGCGATGGCCAGCGGAATCTTCAAATCCGCGAACGTGCTCACTCCCAGAAATTTGCGGGGGTAGTGTTCCAGCTTTTGATTCGAGGCCAGCCCCAGCCAGGAGAGCTTCCAACTGCCGAAGTCCTTGAATCGAGTGGCCCGCGCCTGCCGTACGATTTCCGGAATGGTGTGGCCGCTGGCATAGGAAATGGCCAGGAGAGCTCCCGCGCTGGTTCCGGTCAGATAATCAACGGGGATACCTTCCTCCTGGAGCACGCGCAGGACGCCCAGATGGGCGATGCCGCGCGCGAAGCCTCCGCCAAGAGAGACTCCAATGCGGGGCCGCTCCGTCGGGGGCCCGGTTGGCTCGGCATAGGCGAATTCGCGAACGCGCCCCACGGCGCTCTGAAGCCAGGTCAGGACCTTCTTTGTATTACTTTCGGTCATTGTTGGAATATTACAAGGTTAACCCCAAAATGGGTGCTTGGTGTTTCTCGTTGACCCCGGATTGTCGCTTCTGTAACCTGCATGGGCGCCCGAGTCGGTCCGATGCGGCTGTCCTACAAAAATGTGATCGCAAGCGATTCAACGCATAGGTCTCGGGCTTAACGTAACAGATATGGTCAAGAGAGCGATTGAAAAGGTCGTGGTCTTGGGCGCGGGCACCATGGGCGCGCGCATCGCCGCGCACATCGCCAATGCCGGTGTGTCTTGCGCGCTCCTGGACATCGCGCCGGCGGACCTTACGCCCGAAGAGCAGAAGCGCGGGCTGACCCTCGCGAGCCCTGAAGTTCGCAACCGCATTGTCCGGGCGGGCCTTGGCGCAGCCGTGAAGGCCAGGCCGGCCGCATTTTTCACGCGGGGCCTCGAGAATCGCATCGTTACCGGCAACTTCGAAGACGACTTGAAACTTTGCGCCGACGCGGACTGGATTATCGAAGTCGTCGCCGAAAATCTCCAAATCAAGCGCGCGCTGCTCGCGCGCGTCGCGCAAATCCGCAAGCCCGGCACGATCGTTACCACCAATACCTCCGGCCTGCCCGTGCGCAGCATCGCGGAAGGCATGCCCGAAGAATGGCAGCAGCACTGGGCGGGGACGCATTTCTTTAATCCGCCGCGTTATCTAAAGCTCGTCGAAATTATTCCGGGAACGGCGACGCGCCCCGAGGTGATCGAAACGCTCGCCGATTTCTGCGACCACAAACTGGGTAAGGGCGTGGTGGTCGCCAAGGACACCCCGAATTTCATCGGCAACCGCATCGGCACTTTCTCCATGCTAAATGCCATCCGCCTGATGAACGAACTCGGCATGACCTTTGAGGAAGTGGACGCCTGCACGGGTCCCGCTCTAGGATGGCCGAGGTCGGCGACGTTTCGCCTCGCCGATATCGTCGGCATCGATGTTCTTGTCCACGTGATTCGCAACATCCACGAAAATATTCCCAACGACGAATCGCGCGAAATCTACCGCGTGCCGCCGCTCCTCGAGGAGATGGCCCGCCGCGGCTGGATCGGCGACAAAACAGGCAGCGGCTTTTACAAGCGCGTGAAAAAGTCTGGCGGCGAATCCGAGATCCTCACGCTCGATCCAGGGAAAATGGAGTACCGCCCGCAGCAGAAGGCGCGCTTCGCTTCCATCGAAGCGGGAAAGGCCATCGAGGACACGCGCGCGCGCCTGCGCATGCTGGCCGGCCCCCCGCTCGAAGGAAAGGAAGGCGACAAGGCGCAGAAATTCATCTGGGGAGTGATCTCCGGCATGTGCCTCTACGCCGCGCGCCGCGTGCCCGAAATTGCGGACTCGATCGTGGATGTGGACCGCGCCATGCGCTGGGGATTTGTCTGGGAACTCGGGCCGTTCGAGGCCTGGGACGCCATCGGCGTCCAGCCCCTGGCCAGGCAGCTGGAAAAAGAGGGCAACGCGCCGCCGCCGCTCGTCACGGAACTTCTTTCTTCAGGGAAAAAATCGTTCTATCAATCGGCGCAGGGCGAGACGTCCTATTTCGATTTTGCGGGAAAGGCCTACCAACCCGCGCCGCAGCCCGAGGGAATTATTCTTTTGAAATCGCTCAAGGAGCGCTCCAGGGAAATCGAGAAAAATTCCGGCGCGAGCCTGATCGATCTTGGCGACGGCGTGGTGTGCTGCGAATTTCACTCCAAGATGAATGCCATCGGCGGTGACTTGCTGGCAATGATCCTCAAGGGCCTCACCCGCCTGCGCGCCGAATTCGACGCCATGGTCATCGCCAATCAGGGCGAGAATTTTTCCGCCGGCGCAAACCTGATGCTCATCCTGATGACCGCGCAGGAGCAGGAGTGGGACGACCTGCACCTCGCCGTGCGGCAGTTCCAAAACACCACGCTGGCCATCAAGCACTCGCCGAAGCCGGTAGTCGTTGCGCCGCAGGGCCTCGCGCTTGGCGGCGGCTGCGAAGTCGTGCTGCACGGCACGCGCATCCACGCCGCGGCGGAAGCCTACATCGGCCTCGTGGAAACGGGCGTCGGCCTGATCCCCGCAGGCGGCGGCACCAAGGAAATGATCCTGCGCGCCAACGAACGCGCCGAAGGCGAAGAGGACATCGACCTCTTCCACGCGCTCAAGCCCGTGTTTGAAAACATCGCCATGGCCAAGGTTTCGACGAGCGGCGAAGAAGCGCGCGAGCTCGGCTACCTGCGCCGCGCCGACCTCGTGGCCATGAATCTCGACCGCCTGATTGCCGACGCCAAGCAAACCGCGCTCGGTTTGGTCCGCGGCGAATGGCGGCAAACGGCGCCCGCGCCCGGCGAGCCGTCGATCCGCGTCCTCGGCGAAGAGTTCAGCGCCGCCGCGAAACTCGCGGTCCACATGATGCTGCGCGGCGAATATATATCGGAATACGATGCATTGGTCGCGCGCAAACTCGGCCACATCCTGGCCGGCGGCGCGCTCACGTCGTCCCAACTCGTCAGCGAACAGTATCTCCTCGACCTGGAGCGCGAAGCATTCGTCTCCCTCTGCGGCGAACGCAAAACCCAGGAGCGTATCGCCCACACCCTCAAAACAGGAAAGCCGCTCCGGAATTAATGAATTTGCGTTTGTTTTCTTTGAGAGCTTCAGACTTGATCTAGAAGTTCGAGGTAACGGTCTCGCGAAATCTTTGCAGTGCGCAGAACGTTCATGATGATGAATACGGGCAACTGGTCGTAACGTGGAACAACGGCGGGCCGTTCAATTCCGGATTTCGTGAACACCATGTGGTCTCCGCGTTCGCGCGCGAGCGTAAATCCTTCCACTTCCAATACGCGCACAAGCTTGCGGTAGTGAACTGGATTGATACGCGGCATGCGCAGATTCTTAGGAAGCGAGCGGAACTGCCAGCCGGAATTTAGCGCGGGCGATGATCCGGCGGGGGTGGTAGCTTTTGCCGCGCTTCTCAAAGCCCGATTCAGCGAGAATTGCTTCCAGCGTCCCTCTTCGCGAACACTCTTCCAGGAACAGGCTCACCGCCTCACGCAAGCGCGCACGAGCTTGGGCGACGGAATCGCCGCAGCTCGAGACATCCAGTTCCGGAGAATAGCTCACGAAGGTGGTACCTTCTTTCCAAACTTGGACTGTAAAGGCAATTTCGGGGAGTCGGCTCTGATTCTTGGATAAGAGTCGTACCATATTGATGTAATTCTAGCTTGTTCTAACTTGATTTCAAAGCTTCATTGTGGAAGTAGCACAGCCCCTCCTGGCTGTGCGGGTTTTGGTATCGCTATTGCTTCGCGTGCATGCGTGTACGGCTACAAAATCGCACAGCCAAGAGCGGCCGTGCTACTCCATGCTGAACGTCGCCGGTCCATGCATCACAAATCATCATCGGCGAGGCGTCGGCCGTGGCCGTTTGATTCGAGCCAGCGGTATAGGTGGACCTGGTACAAGTAGGAGGCGACGATTTCTTCGCCGAGTTCGTGCGTTTCAACGCACAGGAACGGTACGCGCAGTCCTGGGAGCGTGGCGATCAGTGACTGGGTGATCTGGTTTGGGTTCGCGGGGCTGTGTTCGTAGCGCGATTTCACCTGGCTCAGAGCGGCGGTGATGACCAGCAGGCGGTCGGGAAACGCGCTCATGCGCCGCAGGCGCGCAATGAAGACGGATCGTTCCACGTGGAACGAGCGCACCAGGTCGCTCAGGTCCTTGCGCTCGACGACGCACTTATCTTCGAGCCCGGCAATCGAGTAGTCGCCGATTTCCAGCGGCCTCTTTTCGATCCCGGAAAACCATCCTCCGAAGCGTTCGAACGAAAATGGATTCTGCTCGCGGGTATCGACCACGATCACCGATTTTGGCGTGCGCAGCTGCGTGCCGCCGCGCTCGGCAATGACAGGCACGGCGGGATGAGCCACGGGCAGAGCGGTCATCTGCCATTTGAGCGGCGATGTGATCAGTGTGCGGCGGCGGCGCATGGAATTGAGGTCCGCGAGCATAGCACGCGGGTATCGCCGGAAAGTCCGGGACGCATTTTACGGCTGGGAGGGCGGCAAGAGAATCCCCGCCTCTGAAGAGGCGTGCTACAACAAACAGGATCGGCGCAGGCCGCGCAACGAGCTGTTGTAGCCCGGGTCTTCAGACCCGGGGAATTTCGCATTGATTTGGCACGCGACAACCTGCAGGATGCCTCACAGAAAAACTGCACACGGCCGCCTGGGTTGGGAACAAACGGCTGTATACTCTCCGCAGCCGGAAAGCCAAAAACGTAATTTCTGTTTTTCGTTGCACGTTCGCAAGACTCCTAAAGGAGAAAACCCATGAAATGGAACGGCTGGATCGGTTTCATTTTTGCCGGGATCGTTTTGCAGTGGGTGATTCCGCACTCAACCAAGCCCGTCTTCGGGCAGGTGGCGTCGGCGCAGGCCCCGCACATCGGAGAGGGCGGTTTGCCTCAATTCGAAAAAGACCTTACCTTCCCGAAGGTTCCTTCGAAGTGGAGGATGGGATTCGGGTCCGATGTCGCTGTAGACGCTCAAGATCACATTTGGATTCTTAGCCGCCCGCACAGTCTGGCGCATCCCCGGTCCACGCCGCCTGATCTCGTCTCGATTCCGGCGCCCCCCGTCATGGAGTTCGACAACGAAGGCAATTTTATTCAGGCCTGGGGCGGGGAAAGTGGGCCCGGATATCAATGGCCGTCCAACGAGCACAGCATCACCGTGGACTACAAGGGCTTCGTGTGGATCCTGGGGAACGCAGACGGGAAGATGAACAACCCCGCGAGCCTCCCGAACGACAACCAGGTGCTCAAGTTTACGAGGGACGGCAAATTTGTGATGGCCATCGGCCAGAGCGGCCAGACCGGCCAGACCGGCAGTAATGCCACCGAGGTCCTCAAGGGAGGGACCAGTGTCCGTGTCTATCCCAAGACCACGAAGTCTTTGTGAGCGACGGGTACGGGAACAGCCGCATTATGGTGTATGACGCGGATACGGGGAAGTTCAATCGCATGTGGGGCGCGTATGGCAACAAGCCGCTCGACAAGGACCAGCGTCCTGCCGTCGAACCTTCCAAGCCGACCGAATTGTGCCCTCTGGTGTGCGGCATATGGTCGACGTACCAGCAATTTGCATTGCCGCACGACATAAAGCTTTCGAACGACGGGCTCGCCTACGTGGCCGATCGGGGGAATAAGCGGGTACAGGTGTTCACGCCCGAGGGGAAATTCGTCGCTGAGCAGTTTGTCGGCGCCGACAGCAAGTTCCCTTTGCAGGCAAGGTCTGTGGCATTCTCCCCTGATCCGGAGCAACGACTTTTGTATGTTTCGGGGTCACCGGACGTCTACGTCTTGAATCGTAGGACCCTCGAGGTCCTTGGTTCATTCAACATAGGCTCGCCGCAAGGGGATCCTCCAGGCCACCTGATCAATGTCGATCATGAAGGCAACGTCTACGCGGTCCAGGCCGAGCTCAGTGGCGCCGACGGACATAGTGGAGGCGCGGGCGCTTACAAGTTCACATTCAAGGGGTATAAGCCGAAGGTTTCCTGTCCTCCATGCGCATCTACGAAGCGAGAGCAGTAATCAGTAGTGCTGTCAAGCTCAGCCGCGAGTTGCTTTTTCCGTCGACCGGGCATCCAATTGAAATAGCCGGCGGCACGGGCACGGGTCACGATGCACTTGTCGCCAGCCACAAATCTTCAGCCAACAGAATCGAGTCACAACATGAGAGAAGCCGTCATCGTCAGTTCAGTCCGCACGCCGGTCGGGAAGGCGTTCAAGGGCACGCTGCGTGCGACGCGGCCGGATGACCTTGCCGCCATCGCCATGCAGGAAGCCATTCGCCGCGTGCCGGGGCTCGATGCCAAGGACATTGAGGACGTGATCCTGGGCTGCGCCATGCCGGAGGGCGAAGCGGGGATGAACGTCGCGCGGATCGCCAGCCAGCGCGCCGGGCTGCCGCCGGAAGTTCCAGCCATGACGATCAACAGGTTTTGCTCCTCGGGCTTGCAGGCAATTGCCATGGCTGCCGAGCGCATTATGGTCGGCCACGCCGAGGTCATTCTGGCGGGCGGCACGGAATCCATGAGCATGATTCCCATGGGCGGCAACAAGGTTTCCCCGAATCCCTGGTTAATGGATCACTACCCGGATGCCTATCTTAGCATGGGACTTACCGCGGAAAACGTGGCTAAGAAATATGGCATCACGCGCGAAAAGGCCGATGAGTTTTCGTTCGCCAGCCACAGGAAAGCGCTGGCCGCGATTGCCGCGGGCAAGTTCAAGGATGAGATTGTGCCGATCGAAGTGCAGACGACGGTCGTCGCCAACGCTGTGAATGGACGCGCCGCGAAAGCCAAGACAACCATGGCTGTTTTCGAAGTGGATGAAGGGCCGCGCGCGGATACCAGCATGGAGGCCCTGGCCAAGCTCAAGCCCGCATTTCATGCGCGAGGCACGACCACGGCCGGGAACAGTTCGCAGACCAGCGATGGGGCGGCGGCGACGATCGTGATGAGCGCAGAACGTGCCAGCGCGCTGGGGGCGAAACCTCTCTCGCGCTTCCTCGGTTTCGCCACGGCTGGAGTGCCGGCGGAGATTATGGGCATCGGGCCTGCGTATGCGATACCCAAGGTGCTGAAACTCACCGGTTTGAAGCTCGATCAGATTGACGTGATTGAACTGAACGAAGCGTTTGCCGTGCAGTCGCTTGCGGTGATTCATGAGGCGGGGGTTGACCCTGCGCGCGTGAATCCCAATGGTGGCGCGATTGCCCTCGGGCATCCGCTCGGGTGCACCGGGGCGAAGCTTACGGCGTCTATTCTGCGCGAACTCGAGCGGCGTAAGGCGCGCTATGGGATGGTTACGATGTGCATCGGCGGGGGAATGGGTGCGGCGGGGATCTTCGAGCGGATTGCGTCTTAAGCAATGGCGAGAACAAAGGCAAAGGCTTTTTACACAGAGGACACAGAGCAAGGCGGAGAGAACCCATTCATCAAAATAATTTGATGACGTTCTCTATCGGATGAGCAAATAGGCGCCGTATCCCAGCCCCGCACCCAGCAGGGATCCCACCACTACATCACTCACGAAATGCATTCCCAGGATTACGCGCGACACAGCGATGCTGACCGACAGGGCCAGCAGGGCTGCTTGCAATTGCGGATAGAAGATGCACAAGGGGATGGCGATGGCGAAGGCGCTCATCGCATGGCCCGAGGGGAAGGAAAACTGGTCGGGCGGGAGGACATTCGCCCAGCAATGCGACTCGAGCTGGCACGGGCGTTTTCTCTTGCTGGCATTTTTGAGCAAAGGAAACAACACAACGGTCGCGGCTACGGCCGCCGCGCTGGAGGCAAAGGCCACAAAGCGCATATCGCCTCCAAATAGGAGCAAGGCGATCCCTACGGAATACCAGATCCAGCCGTCTCCCAAACGCGTCGAGGCGATCATCCAAAAGCGCAGCCAGCGCGGCGGGCGCCAGCGATGCACCTTCCTCATGACTTGGTGGTCGCGGGCTTGGATAAACTCCCAGACCATTCTTCGAGCGGTCATGATTGCACCTCATTTCCGCGAGCTGCGAATCCTTCCGCGCAGATGCCGGTTCGGGTGGCACAGGCTTCAGCCCGTGTGGTTTAGTTCACGCAGGGATGAAACCCACAGGCCGAAGGCTGTGCCACCTGCTACGCCATCTGCTTCTCACGCACAGGCAGCGTCCCAAGAAAATCCTTAGGCGCGGGCCGGGGACCATTGATGGACGCGCCCCAGCGGCGGACAAAATCCAAATCGACGAAATAGTCGACAGCGACTCCCGCGGGAACCAGGGCGACCAGCGGCGCGAGCAACACGGTCCAGCGCTCTTCGCGCATCATCTCGGCGCAGAGCAGAAGAATGTCGCGCGTCAATTTCCAGTAGCCGCCCGATTCGCCGCAGAGCCGGCCGTTTCCAGCGCGCAGGCCGGCGAAAAATTCTTCCTTGCTGCGCGCGCCCGGCACTTCGGTGTACGCCGTGCCCACCGAGGCCAGGGCGTGCGCGTCGCTTCCAGCCACCTGCGTCTTGCACCGCTTCCAGGCAAACTCGGCGGCCTGCTGGTTGGCGCGGGTCAACATCTGGCCGTTCAGCGCCTCGACGGCGGGAAAGTATCCGGAAAACCATTCGAAGTCGTCCATGTCGCGCCGCCCGGTCAGGGAAGAAAATACGTGGTTTATCGTGAAAAAGAGGCGCTGTTCGGAAAGGTAGGCGAGCAGGCGGATCATATCGTTTCGTCGGCGGCTGATTTCAATGTGCTGGCGCTCGGTGATGTCATAGACGCCGACGTGGGCCTGCGTTCCGCTCGGCATGGTGCAGGTGGCCTCTTCGCTGAGAAAAAAATCAGGGTAGCGGCGCAGGTCTTCCGCTCCGCCGATGGAGTCGTGATCGGTTAGTGTGACCAGGTCCATGCCGCGCTGGCGCAGCGTGGAGTAGACGTCTCTCGGTGCGCTGTAGCTTTCCATAAAAAAGTGGCGCAAGATAGCGACAGGCAGGGTTCCTGAGTGAAGCGAGTGGACGTGCAGATCGCATCTCATTGTGGAAAAGTCTCGCAAAAAGACTTTGCTGACTTGTTACGCGATGTTGAACAGATTGTAAGAATCGTTTGTTACTAATTGACCACAAATGGGTTAACGCGCGAGGAGGTGCGACGGTAGATGGCAGACGGAATGCCCGGCTCCCAGGTCCCAAGACGGCGCATCCACCTTGTTTTCTTTGACGCAGGAGGGGGCCACCGCAACGCCGCCACGGCTTTGCAGGTGCAAATCGAGCGGCAAGGCCTGCCGCTGGATGTGTCCCTGGTGAACCTTCAGGAAGTCCTCGACCCGCTGGATATCCTCCGCAAGATGACAGGAATTCGCATTCAGGACATGTACAACAAGATGCTGCGCAATGGGTGGACGCTTGGCAGCCCACAGCTCATGCGCGTTTTGCAGCTTGTTGTGCGGACGTACCATGGGCCCTCGGTGCGGGTGCTCGAGAAGTTCTGGAAGGAGCATCCGGCGGACATGGTGGTATCGCTGGTGCCGCACTTTAATCGGGCTTTGCAGGAAAGTTTTGAGAGGGCTTATCCGGGGCGGCCCTTTGTCACGGTCCTGACCGACCTCGCGGACTATCCGAAGCATTTCTGGATCGAGAGCGGGTCGCAATACGTTGTCTGTGGAACCGACCATGCCGTCGAGCAGGCCCGCGCGCTCGGGCATGAAAATGGCACAGTTTTTCAGACTTCCGGGATGATCCTCCACCCGCGCTTCTATGAGTCCAGCGCGGTCGACCGGGCGGCCGAGCGGAAAAAACTCGGCCTCCATCCAGACCTGCCGACCGGCATTGTTCTATTCGGCGGATACGGCACCTCAAAGATGCTGGACATTTTGAGGCAGATTAACCGGTCTTCCTTGCCGGTGCAGCTCATCCTGATTTGCGGCCGGAATGAAAAACTGGCGGAGGCCCTGCGGCGGGAACCGACGCGGATTCCGATTCACGTGGAGGGCTTCACCACGCAAATCCCGTACTTCATGGCGCTCTCGGATTTTTTTATCGGCAAGCCCGGGCCGGGGAGCATCAGCGAAGCGCTTTCCAGGCACTTGCCCGTGATCATCGATTGCAACGCGTGGACGCTGCCGCAGGAGCGCTACAACGCCCAGTGGGTGCGCGAAAAGGAAGTCGGCATCGTGGTGCGCAGCCACCGCCAGGTGGCGGGCGCCGTGGCGGAATTGCTGAAGCCGGGCGAGCTGGCGCAATTCCGCGCGCGTACTGCCGCCATGGAAAATCGCGCCATCTTTGAAATTCCCGCCATCTTTGAAAAAATTCTAAATCGCAGCGGGGAGAACGTCTTGCCGGAATCCGAAATAAAAAATTGAAATTACAATCATAAAGTGGGTTTCAAATCACGAATTCAGGGTTCCGATTTTTGATTCTCAAATCCAAAATTTCAAATTTGAGATTTGAAATTTAAGAAATTTGAATTCAAAACCGTGCGTCATGGTTTTGCGCCAGTCACGAGTTGTCCTTTGTCAAGGCTCATGGCCAGCGAATCACAAATCACGATCCGCGAATCACCAGTCACCAATCACAAGTCACCAGTCACCAATTACCAATCACTTCTTCTTCATGCGCAGATCGCGGCCGGTCATTTCCGGCGGTACGGGAAGGCCCAGCATGCCGAGCAGAGTGGGCGCTATATCGCGCAGCGAGCCGCCGGGCGATAGTGGGCCGGTGCCATCCTCCGTTGCGAGGATGAGCGGGACGGGATTGGTGGTGTGGTAGGTATGAGGGCCGCCGGTAACGGGATCGATCATCGTTTCGGCGTTGCCGTGATCGGCGGTGACAATCCAGGCGCCGCCGCGCGGCTGCAGGACCTGGCGGATGCGGCCCAGGCAATCGTCCACCGCTTCTACGGCCTTGATCGCGGCTTCCAGGTTGCCGGTGTGCCCTACCATATCGGCGTTGGCGAAATTCATGACCACGGCGTCGAAGTCGCCTTTCTCGACGGCCTTCACGACCGTGTCCGCAATGCCCGCTGCGCTCATTTCCGGTTTCAAATCGTACGTGGGTACTTTGGGCGAAGGGACTAGAATTCGCTCTTCGCCGCCGAAGGGCTTTTCGATGCCGCCGTTGAAAAAATAGGTGACGTGCGCGTATTTTTCAGTTTCGGCGCAACGAAGGTTTTTTAGGTTTTGATCGGCGAAAACCTGCGCCAGGATGTGCGCGATTTTTTCCGGCGCGATCACGTAGCGGAGCCACGGCCAGGCTTTGTCGTACTGCGTCATGGCGACATAGAAAAGATTCGACGGGCGATTGGTGTCCGCAAATTCCTTGAAGCCCGGCTCGGCGATGGCGCGCGTCATCTGGCGGGCGCGGTCGGCGCGAAAGTTGAAGAAAATCACGGCGTCATCGTCGCGAATCGGCCCGGCAGGCGGCGCGGACGGGAAAGCGCTCGGTGCGATCACGATGGGCTCGACGAACTCGTCGGTCACGCCGCGTTCGTAGCTGTGGTGCATTGCTTCGACCGGGTCGGCGGATTTTACAGGGGCATCGCCGTGGACCACGGCGCGATAGGCGCGCTCGACGCGTTCCCAGCGGTTGTCGCGGTCCATGGCGTAGTAGCGGCCGGTGAGGGACGCGATCTGCCCGCAGCCGATTTCGCGGATTTTCTGCTGCAATTGCTGGATGTATTCGACGCCGCTGTGCGGGGGCGTGTCGCGCCCATCCGTGAAGCAGTGGATGAAAACGCGCTCGACGTGCAGCTCGCGCGCCATTCGCAGCAGCGCCAAAAGGTGCTGCATATGCGAGTGCACGCCGCCGTCGCTCAAGAGGCCGAGCAGGTGCAGGTTGCGCGCGCGGCCCCGCTCCATGGCTTCGACGAGCAGCGGCTGCTTGAAAAATTCGCCGCTGGCGATCATCAAGTCGATGCGCGTGATGTCCATGTGGATGATGCGCCCCGCGCCCATGTTCATGTGGCCCACTTCGCTGTTGCCCATTTGCCCTTCGGGCAAGCCGACGTAGGGACCGGAGGTCTGGATCAGCGTGTTCGGAAAATCCTTCAACAAGCGGTCGTAATTCGGTTTTCGCGCGAGGGCAATGGCGTTGCCCTTGGTTTCGGCGCGGTAGCCCCACCCGTCGAGCACGGTCAACACAATCGGTTTCGGTCGTTTTGGCATAGGCGTTTAAGGATACACGGAACGAGTTTCTCAATGTAGCGCCCGCCTTCAGGCGGGCACCTGGCGTTGCTTCCACGGCGGCGTCCAATCCGCAACCAGGGGCGAACCCTTCCAAGGCCGTATGAACGACCCAGAAAATGGGTACTCCTCAAAGTTTTTACAAAGTCCTTTCCGCACAGGGTTCATCCAAATGTAGGCCGCTACGTGGTTAGATACTTCATTCTTGCAAAGAACATGATCCTAGTAGTTCTTCTGCCATAACCGCACACCTGTTTCTTGTTGATGGACGTAGGCCGTTTTCTGTTTAAAGCTCTTGGCGAGCACGAGCAGATTACTGGCTGGCGCCTTTCCAAACACCAGGAAATGCAGATGGTCCGGCATGACGCAATATGCGTCCACTAGAAATTGGTGAAGTAGGGATTCGGTTCGCAGCATCCCAACTATCCAGGTGGCTATATCGCTGTTGAGAAAAATGGGTTTCCGATTGTCGCAGCACATCGTTACGAAGGACCATTTCTGTCCGACGTAGTCCCGCGGGTCTAGTCGGTGTGCTTTGCGGGTAAATTCCATTTCGGAAAAATCCAGGGCTCGCTCTTATCCAGGCGCTTTCCACTCAGCCGGATGCCCGCCTGAAGGCGGGCGCTACACAGCGGGCTACCCCTGAATTCCGGACTAGCGTCCATTCATTTCATCGCGCGTATAAGGACCGGCCGAGCGAACGTGGCGTCGGAGTCGCTTCATGAGGGAATCGAATTCCTCGGCACTGATGGCTTGCTGAGTGAATTGGACGAGCCATTCGCGGAATGCGGCGTTCAGGGTTTTCTTCTGGGAGCGGGCGACCAATCGTGCCCGTTCAATCAGGTCAGCATCTGCGCTAAAGGATACTTTTATCATACAGACCAAGTATACGTTCGATTCGTAACAAAGCGCATCATGTCTATTTTTGGGCGACTGCGGCGCGCCCAGGGAACTTTGCTGCGGAGCCTAGCTCTTCTTCTATCCGCAAGAGCTGGTTGTACTTGGCAACGCGGTCCGTGCGGGAGGCGGAGCCGGTCTTGATTTGGCCCGTGCCCATGGCGACGACCAAATCGGCGATGAAGGTGTCTTCAGTTTCGCCGGAACGGTGCGAGACGATGGAGGCGTAGCCGGCCTTGCGCGCCATTTCGATGGCTTCGATGGTTTCGGTGACGGTGCCAATCTGGTTGAGCTTGATCAGGATGCCGTTGCCGATTTTTTCGGTGATGCCGCGCTGCAGGCGCGCCGTGTTCGTTACGAACAAATCGTCGCCGACGAGTTGCGTCTTTCCGCCAAGCTCGGCGGTCAGATGCTTCCATCCCTGCCAGTCATCTTCGGCGAGACCATCTTCGAGGGAGACGATCGGGAATTGACGGACCCAATCGGCATAAAACTTGGTCATCTGCTCCGAGGTGCGCGCGGATTTGTCCGACTTTTTGAAAATATATTTGCCGCTGGCCTTGTCGTAGAACTCGCTCGAGGCGGGATCGAGGGCGATGGCCACGTGCTCGCCGGGCTTGTAGCCGGCAGCCGCGATGGCTTCCAGAATGACTTCGATGGCTTCGTCATTCGATTTCAGGTTGGGTGCGAAGCCGCCTTCGTCGCCGACCGCGGTGGAATAGCCGCGCTTGTGCAGGACGGCTTTCAGGCGATGGAAAACTTCCACGCCCATGCGCAAGGCTTCATCGAACGTCTTAGCGCCCACGGGCATGGCCATGAATTCCTGAAAGTCCACGGAATTGTCGGCGTGCGCGCCGCCATTCAAAATGTTCATCATCGGCACGGGAAGCGTGTTGCCGGAAGGGTCAGTCGAATACCGCGAGAGATATTTGTACAACGGCTGGCGCGCCGCCGATGCGGCCGCGCGCGCTGCGGCCATGGAAACGGCGAGGATCGCGTTGGCGCCGAGATTTCCTTTATTCGGCGAGCCGTCGGTTTCGATCATGCGGCGGTCGAGCGCGCCCTGGTCCGAGGCATTGAGGCCGGTGACGGCGCGAGCGATCTCGCCATTCACATGGGCGACGGCCTTGAGGACGCCTTTGCCGAGATAGCGCGATTTGTCACCGTCGCGCAATTCGATGGCTTCGTGTTCGCCGGTGGATGCGCCCGAAGGCACCGCGGCGCGGCCAAGTGTGCCGCCTAAAAGGATGACATCCGCTTCCACGGTAGGGTTGCCGCGCGAATCAATGATCTGCCTGCCAAGAACCCGCGCGATTTTCGTCGACATGCCGCCTCCTGGAGAAAGAGTCCAAACCGATGAAATCACAAATGAACACGGATAAGAGAGTCGAGAGTTACGAGTTGACAGTTGACAGGTAACAGTTAAGAGCAAACCGCACCCGCCAAGCGTGGTTAACTCCTGATTTCTGACCTCTAGCTTCTAATTTCTAACTTCCAGCACTCTCACTCCGGCTCCTCGATCATGGATTCTTCGCGGACGACGACGACGATTCCGCTTTCGGTGACATGGTAACGTTGCCGGTCGGCTTCGAGGTCGTAGCCAATCTCGGCGTGCTCGGGAACAGTGACGTGGCGGTCGATGATGGCGTTGCGCACGCGGGCGTGGCGTCCGATATTGACATGATTGAACAGGATCGAATTTTCGACGTCGGAGTAGCTGTTGGTCCGCACATCGTAGCCCAGCACGGAGCGATTAACGCGCCCGCCTGAAATGATCGAACCACCGCCCACCATGGAATCCAGGGCCACGCCCATGCGCTTGGGGTCGGCGAACACGGTTTTGAGCGGCGGATATTGGTGCTGCCAGGTGCGGATGGGCCAGGTTTTGTCATACAGGTTGAAAACGGGTGAAACGGACACCAGGTCCAAGTTTGCTTCATAGTAAGCCTCGATGGTGCCCACGTCGCGCCAATATTGCGCGCCGACTTTATTTTCATCAATGAAGTTATAGGCGTACACGCGGTATTTCGAGTAGATGCGAGGCAAAATATCGCGGCCGAAATCGTGCTTGGAATTGGGGTCTTCGGCGTCCGCGAGGAGAGCCGGGATCAGGAGTTGCGTATTGAAGACGTAGACGCCCATGGAAGCGTTGACCATGTCGGGATGAAGGTGCGAACGCTTCGGCGCCACGGGCTTTTCCTCGAAGCCGACGATTCGCCAATTGGCGTCGGTTTCAATCACGCCGAAACGGCCCACGGCTTCCAGCGAAGGAACCTCAAACGTGGCCACCGTCACGTCGGCGCCGGAATCCACATGCTGCTGCAGCATTTTCTGGTAGTTCATTTTGTAGATGTGGTCGCCGGAAAGAATGATGACGTAGCGGGAGTGCTCGCTGCCAATGGAATAAATGTTCTGGTAAACGGCGTCGGCGGTTCCCAGGTACCAATTCGTGGAAACGCGCATCTGCGGGGGCAGGACTTCGATGAATTCGCCGAGGCCCAGAAGTTGCGACCAGCCCTGCCGGGTGTGCCGGTTGAGAGAAAGTGCTTTGTACTGCGTCAGAACAAAGACGCGGCGGAGATCGCTATTGATGCAGTTGGAAAGCGTGATGTCGATAATGCGGTAGACGCCGCCGAAGGGAACAGCCGGCTTGGCCCGGTCGCGTGTGAGCGGCCATAGCCGTTCGCCCTGGCCGCCGGCCAACAGAACGCCGATCGCATCGCGCATCAGGGACATGAGCGCATCTTTCTGCCCTACCCGAACTGCCGGGTGCGGGGGCAGGTGCACCGATATTCTAGCAGGTACGCCGGAAAGTCCCATACAGCCCTGTCCCGGGCCAGGCCCACTCCGGGGCGGAGGGGTAAAAACAACGCTTGACTTCGGTGGGCGGGTCCGCTAGAAGTGAGTGCCAATAGGCCATTACTAACGAGTGGACCTCTCATAGCACTTATGGTTAATAGTAATCATTGCCACATGCATCGGAAGGACGGTGAAGTCTAGTTGGCTGAAGTCAGCATTCAAGAAGGTGAGTCCCTGGAAAATGCGCTGCGCCGGTTCAAACGCAAAGTGCAACAGGAAGACATCATCAAGGAAATCAAGAAACACAGTTATTACATGAAGCCTGGAGAAAAGCGCCGCGCGAAACAAGCGTTATCGCGCAAGCGGCTGCGCAAGAAGCAGCGGCGGGAGCAGGACTAAGCTCCCCCAGGCGGGCAAGACGACCCGGGATTTTCCAAAGCACCCTCGGACCAGTCGGAATTGGGACCCGCGTTCTTCCCCGGCGTATCCCAGCAAAATCTGACGAGGCCGGGGTGCCGTGGGCTCTCCAACCAGCGTGGAGCCTCGGAGCAGCGTATGGAATATCACGATAAGGTCCTGAAGTGTGCGGAATGCAGTCAGGAGTTTGTCTTCACCGCCGGCGAGCAGATGTTTTTCGCCGACAAGGGCTTCAAGAACGAGCCCAAGCGGTGCAAGGACTGCAAAGCCAAGCGCTCTCAGAGCCCGGGTCCGGGTACCAATAACTTCCAGCGGGCGGAAACCAAAACGACCTGTTCGCAGTGCGGAAAGGAAACCACAGTTCCTTTCCGCCCGACGCAGGGCCGGCCCGTGTTCTGCCGCGAATGTTTCCAGCAGCGGCGGTCGATGAGTTCTCCGGCATAGCTCTGGGGAGGAAATCGCGTATGCTTCCCGCTGCCAGATGTGGCAGCACTGCGAATTTCTCCCTAGTGTCACAGTCGGATAGTCCGGGTCCTCCTCCGCGCCGTGATTCCGCCTGCGTATTGGATTTCTATTCCGGCCAATCCCAGTTTCCCCTTGCTAAATTGCGAATTGCCCATGCGGCTGGGTTCGGAGGAATGCTTTCTATGGTCTGCGGGCGCCGCGGTTCGCGACGGAGCATCCTCACGCTGCAAGAATCCCCGGGTCTGAAGACCCGGGTTATAGCACTATCGTTACTCGGGATTGAACTCAGGCAATTTGAAATTGCTGTGACCTCTTCAGAGGCGGGGATTTCTGTTGGCGTCGAGAAACCCGGGCGAATTCCTCGCTGTTTGCTTTCAGGCTTGGTTCGTATGGATTTTTTGTTCCCTTGCTTCCAAATTGAATCTCGCGCGCCGCGCGTTTAATATGGGCGCCGTGCGCCCAGCAGTTTTTCGCTAATCTGCAAGCGGTGCGAGATAATTTTCAGAAAGATTGCGAAAATGAAAACATCGTTGCCGGCCTCGGCTGTTCAATCGGCATTGCGGATCCTGGAAGGGCCATCGGCCGCGTTCGCGAATCGCTATCCTGGCGAAACGGGGCGGCGCCAGCCGGTCCACGTCGTGTACGGCGGAGCGCATTTGTTTCGGGCGGGCATTTCCAGGCGGCTGGGCGACGTGGCCCTCGCGACCCTTGGAGAATTCGCGCCGGATGCGTTTACCTTTGCGCGCGCGATCGGATTGCCGGGAGCGGGAGCGATTCCAAAATCCGGCAAGCAGTCCGCCGCGATCGAGCGGCAATTCGCCAAATCGCCTGAAAAACTACGGATCGAAAACCGTGCCGCCTGGATGGCGCAGGCGATCTACAGCCGCGTCCTTGAAAAATTGCGCCGTGAGCCGGTCGAGGATTTCCGTATTGACTTCGAGGATGGCTATGGGAACCGGCCCGACGCGGAAGAAGATCAGCACGCCAATCTTGCCGCCGAGGAAGTGGCCAAGGGCTTCAGAGAAGGCTCGTTGCCGCCATTTATCGGCATTCGCCTCAAACCGTTTTCGCCGGAATTGCGCGAGCGCAGCATCCGCACGCTCGACTTATTCTTGAGCGCGATGTGCGAAGCCACGCGCGGACGACTTCCCGCAAACTTTGTGGTCACATTGCCGAAAGTTGTGATCCCCGAGCAGATGGCTGCGCTCGCGCGCTTGCTCGATGCCATGGAGCCCGCGTTGGGCCTCGAAAAAGGCGCGCTGCGATTCGAGATGATGGTCGAAACGACGCAGGCGATCCTGAACGAACGCGGGGAATCGAGTTTGCCGCGATTCCTGGACGCGGCGGGCGGCCGTTGCATCGCCGCGCATTTTGGCACCTATGACTACACCGCAAGCTGCAGCATCACCGCGGCCTATCAAGTGATGGACCATCCCGCCTGCGACTTCGCCAAGCACATGATGCAAGTCGCTTTTGCCGGCACGGGCATCTGGCTTTCCGATGGCGCAACGAATGTTCTCCCCGCGCCGCCTCACCGCGCGGAAAAAGGCAAGCGGCTCACGCGCGCGCATCAGGAAGAAAATCGCGAAGCCGTCCATCGCGCGTGGCGGCTGCACTACGGGCATATCCAGCACTCGCTCGTTTCCGCGTACTATCAGGGATGGGACTTGCATCCGGCGCAGCTGCCCACGCGCTACGCGGCAGTATTTTCGTTTTTTCTTGAAGGACTCGATTCGTCCACCGCGCGCCTCAAGAATTTTGTCGAGAAAGCGGCGAAGGCCACGCTCATCGGCGACGTGTTCGACGACGCCGCCACCGGCCAGGGCTTGCTGAATTTCTTCCTGCGCGCGATCAATTGCGGAGCGATCAGCGAAGCGGAGGCGGAACGCCTGACCGGAGTTACAGTTGAAGAGTTGCATTACGGGTCGTTTCTGAAAATCCTGAAAAATCGCACAAAGTAGGAAAGCAGGTTTTTGTGGCGCCGGCGTCTCGCCGGCGGTTTTGCGCTGCGCCGCTAGTAGAAAAAATGCCGGCGAGACGCAGGCGCCACGGCAAACCTTCGTCGCTCAGCATGGCGTCCTCAATATTCTGAATTCCCGGTGACGCACCCGGGCTGTCGCTTCAACTGCCGCGATACGACGAGTAACCAAACGGGCTGAGCAGAAGCGGCACGTGGTAATGCGTTCTCGCGTCGCGCACTTCAAAAATTATGGGAATGTCCGAATAAAACGATTCCACATGCAGCGCGTGAAAGTAATTCCCCGCGTGGAAAGTGAGCCGGTACGTTCCTAGCGCTAATTGGGCGTCACCCAGCAGCGCATTGCAGCGGCCGCTTGCGTCGGTGACGCCAGCGCCGACGGACTTCCAGTCCTCACCTGATTTCTTGTGCAATTCAACTTTTAAGTCCGCGGCGGGGCAGCCGCGCGAAGTGTCGAGGACGTGGGTTGTAATCGCGCTCATGACGTTCGCTGCTCGCTCGCCAGAAGTTTTTCCAGGCGAAGGCACGTGATCAAGCGTTGCTGTTCCGCCGCAATCGAGAGTTCGCTTGGCAGATCATTCTGGAGGCGTTGATTCAGAATCGCAAGCATTCCTTCGGCGGTCTTGCCGGTGGCGCAGACGATGAAAATGTAGCCGAATTTTTCAAAGTAGGCGCGATTGGCCCTGGCCAGTCGCGCCTTCACATCCTCGGTCGCCGCGCGCGCGCCGGTCTGTTCGCCCTCGGCCCACCGGCGAGCGGACTCTGAACCGCTCACGGGTTTGTCGCCAATCTGTGGATGATGGCTGAAGGCTTCCAGCCAGTCGGCGCGCTCGAGGTTCCACAAGATTGCGTCGGCGGCTTTATGGAGCGCTTCCACGGTTGCATAGGGCCGCCGCGTGGCGACACTTGCGGCCCATTTCGCCGAGCCGCAACAATCCATCAGCAGCGTTTCCGCTTGAGCCGAGGGCAGCGCGTTGAATTCCGCGAGCGTCATGTTATCTCGCCATCTTCGCCGGAGTTCCAAAGATGCGCAGCCGCGCCACACCGCCATCGGGGTAAATGTGAAAACGCGCGTGTGTCACTGCTCGTGCATCCAGCAGTTCTTTTTCGTAGATGTGCAGGGAATCCGCCTGGAGCTTCGTCCTCGTCAATATTTCTTTCCAGGGAAGGGCGCCCAGCGAGTCCGGATCGATGAGATCGCGCGGCGCCGTGCAAACTTCGAGCGAGCAACTTTCCGGAAAATTGCCTTTGAAGTGGGAGGTATCGACTTCGATGCGGCTGATTTTTCCGGGTGCGCCAAGGCGCACGATGCACCAATCGTGTCCCGGCCCGCGGCGGCGGCGCGTTTCCCAGCCGTCATGCATGCCGGTTGAGCGGCCCGGCAGGATCAGGTTGTTGCGCGAGCCGAAGAACATGTCGCTCGAAACAATCACCCACCCGCCGTGCTCGACGGCGGCGAGGTCGATATCGCCTCTTGCGCGGGTGAGCGCCGGCCAGTCCGGGACGGCTTCGCCGTGGACACGCAGGCGCGCCACGCCGCCATCCGGATAAATTTTGAAACGCAAGTGCGTGACCCTGCTCGAAGGCGTGAGCGGAAACGGATTTCGAGTGTCGCCAGCAAGCGGCGACTTCTTCAACATGGTATTCCATTTCGTGGTGTGGTCCTCGAGTTGAGCGAGGCCGGGGTCGCCGTCCACCGCACACGACTCGAGCTCGCAGTGTTCCGGAAAATTCCCTTTGAAATAGGAGGTATCCACGACCACGCCGTGAATGACGCCGGGAAGCCCCAATTTCACGATGCACCAGTCGTAGCCCGGCGTTCTGCGCCGCCGCGTTTCCCAGCCGTCCATCCACTTGCCGACGTCCGTGTATTTGCCCTCGATCCAGACGGGAGCGGCAGCCTTCAGCAGATTTTCCTTCGGCGCAAAAAATTCGTCGTTGGCGGCGAGCACTCGGCCGTCCAGCCGCTCGGCGGCAAGATCGATGTATTCGGTGAAATCCATCAGCGTTCGCCCCGTCGCAAGAGCGCTCCGCGCGGCGCGCCAAGGAAGCGCCCGCGATCATAGATCATTTCGCCATTCAGGAAAGTTGCTTCCACCACGCCGCGCAAATGTTGGTTCAGATAGGGCGTCAATTTGTGGCGGTGGTGCAGCATCTTGCTGTTCACCACGAAACGTTTTTCGGAATTCCAGGCCACTATGTCGGCATCATATCCCACGGCGATTGCACCTTTGCGCTTTTCGAGACCTGCAAGTTGCGCCGGTCCGCCACTCAGCCAGCGCGCTAATTCATGGAAGGAGTGATTACGTCCTCGAGATTTCGTCCACATTGCCGGAAGACCCAGTTGCAAAGAGCTGATCCCGCCCCAGGCTTTGAAAAAGTCACCCGTATCGAGGCATTTCATGGCCGGCGGGGACGGCGAATGATCGGACACAACGAAATCGATTACACGATTGGAAAGCGCCGCCCAGAGCCGTTTCTTGTTTCGCGAATCCCGAATGGGAGGCGCGCATTTGAATTCCGTCCTGCCGCTCCAGACGGAGCCCGAAGAGAAAAACAAGTAATGCGGGCATGTTTCCGCGGTAATCCGCACACCTTCCTTTTTTGCGCGCCGAATGAGCGGGACCGAAAGCTCCGAAGAAAGATGAACGATATGGACCCGAGCTTTGAATTCACGCGCGAGGCGGATCATCATCCCGACCGCGGTGGTTTCCGCGCTTGGGGGCCGCGACCAGAGCCAAGTCCTGTACTTCTTCGGGTCGGCCTTCGCAAGTCTTGCGGTTTCTTCCTCAATTCGATCCGGGAGTTCGGCATGAACCAGCAATGGAGCATCCAGCGCAGCGAGTTCCGGCAATGCGTCCCGGAGATCGCCTTCGTTGACGTGCGCAAATTCCGGCACGCCTGAGGGCACCAGAAAACACTTGAAGCCGAACGCGCCCGCGCGATGCAGCGAGCGCAGTTCGCTTGCGTTACCCGGCACGACGCCGCCCCAAAAGCCCACGTTTACCCAGCATTTCTTGCGCGCCGCGGTGCGCTTGATTTCGAGCGCCGATGCCGAAGTCGTGGCGGGAATGCTGTTGAGCGGCATGTCGATGAGCGTGGTTACTCCGCCGGCCGCCGCCGCGCGCGTCGCTGTCTCGAACCCTTCCCAGTCGGTGCGTCCCGGCTCGTTGATATGGACGTGCGTGTCCACAAGCCCGGGCATAACGACGGATTCTCTGGCGTCGTAAATATGTTTTCCCGAAGGAAGATCGTTGTAACCGGCGATTGCCTGGATCACGCCGTTGCGAACGTGCACGGTCGCCGCCCGAATTCCTTCCGGCGTCACGACGCGCTTGCTGCGGATCGCGTGGATGGTGGTCATTTCGCGAGCTGCGAGAGAAATTCTTCGAGCAGGTTTTGCGCGACGCGCAAGCGATAGCGCGCGGTCGAGCGAATATCGTCAATGGGCGCGATTTCTCGCGCGAGTGTTTCCATTGCTGCAGCGATAACCGCGGGCGTGGCCTTGCTTCCGCACAGCGCGTCCTCTGTTTTTACGGCCCGCAAGACGATGGGAGCAACGCTTCCCAGCGCGATGCGCACGTCGCGAATTGTACCGTTTTCAACGAGCGCCGCTCCGGCAAAGCACACCTTGGAGATCGCCTGCGCCTTGCGCGTGCCCACTTTCCGGTAATACTGCCGCCACTTTTTCACGCGGCGAGGCAGCCGCACCGCGCGCAGCAATTCGTCAGACGCAAGCTGCATTGTTTTGTACCCAGTGTGAAAGCCGTGATACGGCAGCCAGCGCACGCCGCGCGCCGAAACAAGCTCGACTTCGGCATCGTAGACCAGCACCGCGGGCGGAGAATCGGCCGCCGGGGAAGCATTCACGATATTTCCGCCAATCGTGCCGCGATTCTGCGTGGCGATGCTGCCGGTTTCGCGCGCCGCCGCGCAAAGCAGCGGAAA
>Ga0210384_10000590_pt1 | contig 54939 bp, 45 predicted proteins | sample IncBWH2MmetaG_FD_160574 | JGI IMG/M metagenome (GOLD analysis project Ga0210384, IMG submission 160574) | Forest soil microbial communities from Barre Woods Harvard Forest LTER site, Petersham, Massachusetts, United States - Inc-BW-H-2-M | ecosystem: Environmental > Terrestrial > Soil >...
ATGACCAAATCCGCGAGATGTCGCCGCGGCTGGCCATTGCCGTGGGTCTGGCACTGAGGAGCTTTGACTAACCATGATCCGCATAAACCTTCTCGGACAAATTCGGCCTAAAGCATCGCGGAGGCCAGTCGATACGGGGGCAGCGCTTCCTGTGCTTTTCATCGGCGCCGGCTTGGTTCTCGGCGTTCTCGTTCTTGGTTTCCTCTACTATTCATGGCAACAGCAGCTCAATGCCGAAAACACCAAGATCAAGACCTTGCAGGCCCAGAAGACTGACCTCGAAAGTATCAAACAGCAGGTCGAGGCTTTTGATAAACAGAAACAGGTTCTGCAGCAGAGAGTATCGACCATTGAACAACTACAGCGCGACCGTACCGGCGGACAAGACCTGCTGGACATGGTGGCGAACACGGTTTCCAGAACAGAAAATCTTTGGCTGACGACCATGACCCGGAAGGGATCGACCCTGACGGTTGAGGGTTCTTCGGCCTCCGTCAACGCGGTCGCCAATTTCATCACGGCTTTGAAGCGCTCGGGCTATTTCCAGAAAGTAGAAATCAAGGAAACGAAGCAGGACGACAAGGCCAGCGCCGTGCAGACATTCAATTTCCAGTTGTCCGCTGAAATCACTCCGCCGCAGCCAGTTGCAGCACCTCCGGCGCAGGCGAAGCCGGCCAACGTGCCGACGAAAGCCGCGCCAGCCGCGACTCCGGCGAAGAAGGGATAAGGGACGACCATGGCCAATCCGTTTCGTGACATGTCGGTGTTCATGCAAGGTCTGGTGGCGGTGGCCATCGCGGTCGTAGTGCTTCTCCTTGGGGTGTACATTCCACTGTCGCCAGTGGCCCAGGAGCGCGATGCCGTCGACAAGGCCGTTCAGCAGCGCTCTACTTTGAATACCGAAGTGCAGCAGTTGCAAGTTTACAGGCAGCGCTATGGCGAATTAAAGCAGCAGATGGATGCGCTCTCGAAGCAACTGGACACGCTGAAGACCATCGTTCCCGAAGAAAAAGAGACGGATGAGTTCATCCGCCTGCTACAAGGCGCAGCGAGCGCTTCCAACGTTCAGCTTCGGCGGCTGACAGCGCAAGCGATCGTGCCGCGTGACTTTCACTATGAAATGCCTTTCGAAGTGCAAGCAGACGGGCCGTACTTCAATCTGATGGATTTTTTCGGGCGGTTAGGCCGGCTGTCGAGAATTATCAACGTTGGCGATTTGGAATTTGCTGATCCAGACAAATCTAAGGTCACAAAGTATCCGATTCGGCCTGGGACCACGGTATCTGCAGTTTTTACGGCAACGACTTTCTTTACCAAGCCAGCTGACGTTGGACCGAGCGCCGGAGCACCCGGGGCGAAGTCCGCAGTCAAGCCGGTTGGGAAACCCTGAGCGGGAATGAGCGATCTATGCGTTCAGCACTAACTCTCGTACTAGGGATTTTGCTCGCGGCAGCCGCACCTGGGCTGCGTGCGCAGGCCAGTCCGGCTGCGCCGCAACCAGGCAAACCAGCAGCACCGGCAGCGGCGAAAAAGCCCCCAGCAAAACCCGCAACTCAAAAAGTGGCGAAGGCTCCCAAGCCAGCCAAGCCTGTCGAGACCGCGGTGAATCCAGACGCGCCGAAGGAAGGCGAACAAGCAGCAACAACATCATCTGCGCGGCGCGATCCGTTTGAGTCTCTCGTGGCGCGGCAACAGGCGCAGGCCCGTGCGACCTCCGTGTTGCCTCCGGGCAAAGCTGGTCTGCAAGTGAGCACGCTACGGCTTGACGGCATCGTAAAAGCGCCGAACGGTATGATTGCCGTGGTAACCAACCCGCAGGCGCGCACCTATTTTCTCCGTGAAGGCGATCAGTTGTACGACGGACGCGTAGAAAAGATTGCGATGGATGGCGTTTCGTTCCATGAAATCGGGAAAGACGCGTTTGGCAAGCCCGTGGAACGCCAAGTGAACAAGAGAATTTACTCCAGTGCAGGAGAACAGCAATGAAGACGAATTGGCCCGCCTTTCGGTGCGGCTGCCTGATCCTCTCGAGCGCAGTGTTGGGCGTGAGCCCGATGCTGGCTCAGACGCAGGAGCCCGCCGGCGCGACCGCGGCATCCGCGGTTATCTCGAGCGTGGCGATAATGCAAGCGCCACAACGCGCCAGTGTGCGTGTGGAGGGCGAAGGGCGCCTCGACGCCCATGTCTCGCGCATGCAGAATCCAGAGCGGTTGGTGCTGGACTTCTCCGGCACGCGATTGGCGGTCGATAAGACAATCATTCCGGGCGTGTCGGAACCTGTCCGCGACGTGCGCCTCGGGCAGTACCGGCCGAACGTTGCCCGCGTGGTCGTCGACCTGACTGGCGTGGCGCCTTATCAGATTTCGCATGACGGAACGGCGGTCGTGGTCCTTTTTGACGCGCAGCCCGAAGCCCCCAGTGCAGCGCCTTCGAATCCCCAGACTGTGACTTCGGAGCAAGAGCAGAAGACGCGTGCTGCCTTCGAATACAGCGCAGCGGCACCGCACACCAGTGCCCGGCCTTCAAGTTCCTTGCAGATTCCAGCTCCTCGCTTCGCTTTGCCCGGCGAACTGACCCAGCCCTCAGTCGTCCTCGCCTCTTTTGGCAGGTCGAATGAGCCAGCGCGTCCGGCAACAGCGCAAGATGCGGCGCAGCAAGCTGCTCAAGCGTCGAATGCGGCTGCCAATAGACTGGCGGCATCCTCGGCGCAGGCCCAGCAATCGCAAGCATCGGCCCCTCCCGCTGTAGTTGGAAAGTACACGGGAGAGCCGATCTCAGTGAACTTGAAAGACGTTGATCTACGCGACTTTTTCCGGTTGATCCACGAGATCAGCGGGCTGAACGTCGTGCTAGACCCCGCGGTCAAAGGGACGCTGACGATCGTTTTGGATGAAGTGCCGTGGGATCAGGCTCTGGATATCGTTCTGCAGAACAACGGGCTCGACAAGCAGCTCAACGGAAACGTGTTGCGCATCGCGACCCGTACCACGCTGAAGACGGAGGCGGAGACTCAGCGCGACCTCGAGAAGGCGCAGGCGGAAGCCATTGCTCCCGTGACCGTAACGCGCGTGTTGAGCTATGCAAAAGCGGCCACAATGAAAGACACGCTGAAGAAGTTCCTCAGCGCGCGTGGCGATATCCTTTCGGATGACCGCTCGAATCAGATTATCATTCGCGATATTCCTTCGGTCATTCCGACCATCGACAATCTTCTACACCAACTCGACCGCAAGTCGCAGCAGGTGGAAATCGAAGCGCGCGTTATTTCTGCCTCTCGCGCTTTCTCACAGGACATTGGCACAGAACTCGGATTTGCTGGGTCAACCACAGGTGGTCGCTCGCTCTATGCTGGTGCTCCTCAGGTTGGCGCCAGCCCCATTGTGACGGGGACAGGTCTTCCTCAGCCGCCAGTCATCGCTACGCCAACCGGCGGGTCCGGCGGATCTAGCACGCCCGGCATTCCGTTAGCTACGAGCCTGGGAGCTGGCGTTCCGACGAGCGGCCTCTACTTCGGTCACCGTTCGCCCAACTTCGCCATCGACTTCTTTATCACGGCTGCAGAAGCCAAGGGCGTTGGCAAGCTGCTCTCCAAGCCACGCATCGTGACGCAGAACAACGAAAAAGCGGTCATCAAGCAGGGCGTCAAGTTGCCCATTCAAACGACCATCAACAACACAATCTCGGTGCAGTTCATCGACGCCGTGTTGCAGTTGGAAGTGACGCCGCAAATTACCATCGAAGGCACAATCTTCATGGACGTGCTCGTGGAAAATACGCAGATCGATCAAGGTATTCCGCGCGTACAAGGTATCCCGGCGCTGGACACGCAGTCCGCGCAGACCAAAGTGTTGGTTCCGGACGGCGGTACGGTCGTGATTGGCGGAATCATCGTCAATACACAGAACACGAACATCTCTGAGGTTCCACTCGTCGGCAGCTTGCCACTGATCGGAAACCTCTTCAAACGGACAACCGTCTCGATCCAATCGCAGGAGTTGCTGTTCTTCCTGACACCCAGAATCATCCCTGGGTAATTTGGACCGAGTGCTCCTGGGCCGCATGGCTCGCAGGATATACAGAATCTTCGGTTTGGCTTGGATAGAGGCCGTCCTCTTAAGCATGTCTGCGGTGTCCTAACGCAGCGCGTGCCAAAAGCAGGACGGCCTTTCTATTGATGGGCTGCACCCACTCGAAGTTCGACTTTTAAACCTTTCTTTCGCAGCTTCGCGGGTGGAGCATCCATCCGCACGCGTGACGCTCGATGGTAGGAGACTGCTGTGTGCAAAGGTCCGCTAGTGAAGACCAAGGCCTCTTACTAGCGCCAGCTCGTCCACTATAGAGCGGCGTTGCCCGGAGGAATCACGAGAAACCCAGTTAGGAACGCCGCGCCTGAACGAGAACGAATAAAACAGTTTCTCTTGCTGCAAGCGTCGTCTCACCTACCGATACTGGACCGTCCCGATGGCGCGTTGGTTTTGGGCCTGCAGGACTCCCGGCGCGCCACTGGTGAGTTCAAGAAACAAGCCTAGGCCCGCAGATTCGCTACGGCCAGCACCCGAAGAGGCAATCCCATGGGGACTCTAGATGCGTCATCTGGGGATAACAACGGATGAAAAAGACGGCTGCACAAATTAGAAAGAGTAGGCTGATGCGTGTGCCGAATACGCGAGTCGGTAAGCTTCGCAGGGCGACGGCGATGGCCACGCCGAGGATCATTACACAGGGATAATAGTAATAATAATAGAGGCCGCTTTGCGGCGTTACAGTCCACTGAAGAAAGTTTGCCGCGAAAAGGAGCAAGACCAGCCCCTCAGGTAAGCTGATCGCTTTCCAGAATCGACGAAGGCAGAGGGCCAGTGCCAGCAAACCGGCCCAGGTGATGACCGGATTGCCCACCAAATAGGAAAGGGCACGCTGGGGTTTTAAGTTCAGAGGCCATGAATACCACGGCGAGATGATGAACCGGTTGATGGGCGTCGTTCTATTGAAGTGCCACATAAAAGCATTCATCTGGGCCAACTCATGAAAGTTGAATGGTCTGTGGATAAGCAAGCACAGCGGCCAAAACACGAGACTATAGGCCGCGATGGGAGCAACGATCAACGCAAGGAAAAGGAACGGAATCCCAATCTGCTCAACGTTGCGGGTGTATCCTGAAAGCGAAGGATTTCCTGGAGCAAATTTGGAGCGTGAGACGCATAGCACCGCGAAAGTGACAAAGACAAATACAGCCAGCGTATCAATGGCGTTCCATTTACACGCACCGGCCAGCCCCACCAATACGCCGGCCGAACACAAAAGAAGCCGGCGCTTGCCCGCACTAGTATCAAGAACGAGGGCTGCGGTAAAAGCCGCCAGACTCCACATAAGGAAAAACATCAAAAATACGTCCACCGTGGCGATGCGCGACATCACAAACAGAAAATTGTTAAACAGGGTCAGCCACGCTGCGAGGAATGCAAGACTGGCATTCTGCAGAAGAAGGTAGACCCAAAGATAGACGGCTACCACCGTCAGGGCGCCGCACACTGCGCCGGCGATTCGCCAGCCAAAGGGATTGTCTCCTGCGGCTTTCATGCCGATTGCCATGATCAGCTTTCCCAAGGGAGGTTTCGCAAGGGGCGGGGCCTGAGGATCCGGATTGGGTATCCCCTGGATAAAAGCTCTCGCTTCAGGAACGAAGTAAGCCTCATCGAAAAACATAACTTTTGGGGTCCCGAGGCCCGCCAACAAGAGCGCCAGGGTTGCCAATCCGAAGCTAATCGCTATCACAAATGGACGGCGTAATGCATTGGCTTTGAGCGGGACTTCCTTGGCCGAACCTCCAGGAGGAACGGCATCCACTGATAGCGCGCCAAAACCGCCGGCTTCCGCGGGATTTGCATTCCCTCCGGCATCGGCGACCCGGCTTTTCCTGTACAGAACTTGCATGAAATCATCTTAGCTGGGACGGACAAAACCAACCCGCCTGGCGTGCTCATTTTGTGCATAATGCGCCACTGTACATCGAGGAAGGACGATACCCAACGCGCACATCGCGCGAATTCCGGGTTAAACTGAAGCGGGAACTGGCAAGACTGCGGTTTCCCCGTTTCCCTTATGAGCTCACCATTCAAAACTCGGCGCAAAGCTCTCAACCAGCTGATTTCACACGCAAAGCTGGATGCTCTGGTGATCACTCATCCCGCCAACTGGTATTACCTGACCGGATTTACGGGCGAATCAGGCGTGCTCATTGTGAGTCATGGGGGCGCAACCCTCATTACAGACGGACGATTCACCACACAAGTGCGCCAGGAAACCACCAGTCTGCGCCTGGTAGAGCAAAAGGGCTCCTTAATGGAGTCAACGGGGCGCCTCCTGCGAGAAAAAGCCGTTAAGCGCGTCGGGTTCGACCCCGCGCAAACTTCCGTGGCGCAGTTGAATCTATTGCGAAAGGCGGCAGGGTCTCGCACCAAATGGATTTCTGCAGCCGGAATGGTTGGAACTCTCAGGGCTCGAAAAGAGCCCTCTGAACTCGCCCGGATGCGCCAGGCGGCCATTCTCGCGGGGGACGTCCTCACAGCCGTGATACCTCAGCTAAAGCCCGGCGTGATGGAAAATGAGGTCGCGGCTGAGATCGAATACCAGATGAGGAAGGGCGGCGCGTCCGGTCCTGCGTTTGAAACTATAGTCGCTTTTGGCGAACGTTCCGCGTTGCCTCATGCGCGTCCTACCGCCAAGCGATTGAGGAAAAATGAGTTGGTGGTACTAGACCTGGGTGCTATACTCGCGCACTATTGCAGCGACATCACGCGCACCGTGTACGTTGGCAGGGCCCCAGCGCGTGTGAAACAATGGTACAGAGCGGTCCTGGAAGCGCAGAACGCGGCGATAGCGGCAGTAAGAGCAGGAGTCACCTGCGGGGATGTGGATACTGCTGCGCGGCAGGTTCTGGCCGGTTACAAACTGGACCGGCTTTTCACGCATAGCACGGGGCACGGATTGGGCCTGGAAGTACATGAAGATCCGCGGCTGGCACGCGGGCAAAAGACACGGCTGGAACCGGGATTCGTGGTCACGATTGAACCTGGGGTTTACATGGCGGGCGTCGGGGGAATTCGCATCGAAGATGACGTCGCCGTGCACGCAGGGAATACCGAAGTACTGACCCGCATACCGCGGGATCTCATCGAGCTCTGACACAGGCATGAAACGAAAACAGCCCTCGAAAGCAGCAGAAAGTTCCTCCATCGCTAGTCCGGAAGTCCAGCAAATCGAGCAACTCCTCCGCTTCATGAGCGAGCACAACCTTGAGGAGTTCGAGTATTCGCGGGGTGACCTGAAGATCCGGCTGAAGAAGCCGTCCGTTGGCGTGCCCATGTATTCGCGGTCCATGGGAGTGCCGGAGATTATCGTTCCTGGAGCGGTTCAGGAGAGGCCAGCGGCAGCTTCCGCGGGTGCACCTGCAGTCCCCGAACCGCGAGCGACAGAGGATCTGCATTTGGTCAAGTCGCCTATTGTAGGGACCTACTACGAGGCTCCAAGCCCCGGCGCCGAGGCATTCGTTAAGATCGGCGCGCACGTCGAGTCTGGTCAAACCCTTTGCATCGTCGAAGCCATGAAGTTGATGAACGAAATCGAGTCGGACGAAAGCGGCGAACTGATTCGTATCTTTGTCGAGAACGGGCAGCCTGTCGAGTATGGCCAGCCGCTCTACGGCATCCGTCCCAGCCGGAAGAGGTAGCCGGCGCCCGAACCCATGTTCCAGAAAATCCTAGTAGCCAATCGCGGGGAAATCGCGCTGCGGGTCATCTGTGCCTGCAAAGAACTGGGTATTTCTACCGTCGCGGTTTATTCCGAAGCTGATCGGAATTCTCTCCATGTGCGCTTTGCGGACGAGGCCGTATGCATTGGCCCGCCCCGCAGCAGCGAAAGTTACCTCAACATTCCGCAAGTCATTAGCGCTGCCGAAATCACTAACGTGGACGCCATCCACCCGGGATACGGCTTCCTTTCCGAAAACGCCAATTTTGCCAAAGTCTGCGAAGCTTCGGAAATCACATTTATCGGCCCGACCCCCGAAGTGATCGAAATGATGGGCGAAAAAGACCGCGCGCGCCGGGAGATGAAGGCGCTGGGCGTGGCCACGGTTCCCGGCAGCGATGGCGTCATCGAGGGAGAAGAGCAACTTGCCAAAGAAGCCAAGAGAATCGGCTTTCCGCTGATTATCAAAGCTTCCGCGGGCGGCGGCGGGCGCGGCATGCGCGTCGTTCACAAGCAGGAAGAACTCTTGAACGCGTACGAGACGGCGCGGAGCGAAGCGCAGCAGGCCTTCGGCACGCCCGACGTCTATGCTGAGAAATTCATCGAGCGTCCACGGCACATCGAATTCCAAGTCTTGGGAGACCAGCACGGCAAAGTGATCCACCTCGGCGAACGCGAGTGCAGCATTCAGCGCCGCCACCAGAAACTAGTGGAAGAATCGCCTTCGCCGGTAATGGACGCCAAGCGGAGAAAAGATCTGGGCGCGAAGGTCGTCCGGGCGCTCGAAAAAGTTGGATATACGAACGCTGGCACGGTCGAATTCCTGATGGACGAGGATGGTTCGATCTACTTTATCGAGATGAACGCGCGAATTCAGGTCGAGCACCCAGTTACTGAGCTTGTGACGGGCGTTGATCTGATCAAAGCGCAAATTCGCATAGCCGCAGGCGAGGGATTGGACGATGCCGTCGGCGAAATGAATTTCTCCGGCCATGCCATTGAGTGCCGCATCAATGCCGAAGATCCAGAGACGTTTGTCCCCTCGGCCGGACGCATTACCACCTTTCAAGCGCCCGGCGGGACTGGCGTTCGCGTGGATTCTGCCGCCTACGCCGACGCTGTGATCCCGCCCTATTACGATTCGATGATCGCGAAATTGATCGTAAAGGGCCGCGACCGCGCCGAAGCCGTCGGGCGCATGAAGCGCGCGCTGGAAATGTTCGTCATCGAGGGGATCAAGACTTCCATCCCTCTGCACCGGCGAATCCTTGCGGATCCCGATTTCGCTGCCGGCCGCTTCGATACTCACTTCATTGAAAGATTGCTAGGTACAAGCGGAAAATAAGTGTCTATGCGCCTTGTCCTCCCCAGGCTGTATGTGATACTAGACGCAGCGTTGATTACTTCTCCCGAAAGAGATTGTGCCCTGAGCCTCGCCGAAGCCGGAGTTCGTTTGCTCCAGTATCGAAACAAGTCTGCCACTACGCGCCACTATCTTGATTCCTCCCGCGCATTAGCAGAAATGCTTTGTCCGAAAGGCGTGTCGTTTTTTGTAAATGATCGCCCAGATGTCGCCTTCCTGGCGGGCGCAAGCGGCGTGCACGTCGGCCAGGATGACTTGGACGTGGAACAGGCACGTCGCGTCGCGGGCAATGACAAACTGGTTGGCGTATCGACGCACAATTTAGATCAATTCGAGCGCGCGGCGGCGAGCTCTGCGGATTACGTCGCGGTCGGTCCCGTTTTCAGCACTTCGTCGAAGGCCAATCCGGACCTAGTCGTTGGCGTGGACTTCATCCGAAGAGTGCGTTCGCTAACCGACAAATCCATTGTGGCGATTGGCGGGATTACCCTGGAACGCGCCGCAGCAGTGATTGAAGCTGGGGCCGATTCCGTCGCGGTGATCAGCGGGATTCTCAGCGCGCCCAATCCGGCGCAGCGCGCGCGACAATACATTCAAACACTTGAGGCCGCGAAACACGCGGCAGCGTTCTGAGGCATCGCGCGAATGGCAGACACCACCCATCCCCTCCCACAAAGCCCAGCAAAAAATGAACCCGGGTTCGTGCGTGCCATCGGTCTGTTCGACGGCACGATGATAGTGGTCGGCTCGATGATTGGCTCCGGCATCTTCATTGTCGCTGCTGACATCTCGCGGCAAACTGGTTCGCCTGGCGGCTTGTTGCTAACGTGGGTGTTGACGGGGCTCCTGACAGTTTCCGCGGCCCTTTCCTATGGTGAGCTTGCCGCTATGTTCCCTCATGCAGGCGGACAATACATCTACTTGCGCGAGGCGTACTCGCCTCTATGGGGATTTCTTTACGGCTGGACACTGTTTTTGGTTATCCAGACAGGCACGATTGCGGCGGTCGCCGTGGGTTTCGCGCGGTATCTCGGAGTATTGTTTCCCGCCATTTCGCCGGCGACGTGGGTTATCGCACCGATCGGTTTGGGCTCAAAGCTCGCTATAAGCTTGTCTGTCCAGCAATTGGTCGGCGTCCTAATGATCGTGCTTCTCACGTTTTTGAATACCCAGGGCGTTCGCCTGGGCAAGCTAATCCAAAACATTTTTACCAGTGCAAAAGCTCTGTCACTGGTTGGATTGATCATTCTGGGAATTTTTGTTGGCAGAAACGCGGGCGCAATGACGGAGAACTTCTCGCATTTCTGGGACATTCGCGGCGCCGTGCCCATCGAGCCGGGTGCGAATTTCCTGCGAGGCCTGATTCCGACGGTCACCGCAGCCAGCGGCGTGATTGGCTTGATTGTCGCGTACGGCGTAGCGCAGGTCGGCTCGCTCTTTTCTGCCGACGCTTGGAACAACATTGGCTTCACCGCCGCCGAAGTGAAAAATCCCAAGCGCGACGTTGCGCTTTCCATGGCCTTCGGCACCTGTATCGTAATCACCCTCTATTGCTTGGCAAACCTCGCGTATCTATTTGTCTTGCCTCTCGTGCAAGTCCAGACCGCCCCTGACGATCGCGTCGCTACGGCCGCGCTCAGCGCAATTTTCGGCGCTCCGGGCGCTGCGATCATGGCGGTAGCCATCATCATTTCAACGTTTGGTTGCAACAATGGGCTGATCCTTGCCGGTGCGCGTGTTTCTTACGCGATGGCCCGCGACGGCCTATTCTTCAAGTCGACGGGCAAGCTTAGCAACAAAGGCGTGCCGCAAGGCGCGCTGATCTTTCAAGGGATGTGGGTTATCGTCCTGATTCTGCTGCGCACGCGCCGCGTGGATGCGACTGGCGCCATCACCTACGGCAACCTATACAGCGATTTATTGAACTACGTCGTCTTTGCCGTGCTGCTCTTTTACGTTCTGACGATCATCGGCATTTTTGTGTTGCGCCGAAAGAGGCCAGATGCCGAGAGACCCTATCGTGCATTCGGCTATCCATTCGTCCCGCTGCTCTACATCGTGGCCGCGACGGCAATCATGATCGTCCTGCTGCTATATCAAACGCAGACCGCCGGCGGCGGATTAATCATCGTGCTGCTCGGCTTGCCAGTGTACTGGTTGTGGTCAAGAAGCTCACGAGCATCGGTGCAGACCAGCGAATAAATTGCATAATTTTTCTGTAGGGGCGCAGCACGCTGCGCCCCTACAATGTGCCAAGCCAATTTGGCCGGATGTAAGCGGCAGAGAAAAATCGGGTAAAGACCCCGCTAAAGGAGGAGTTGGATGGCCAACCCCTTGTTCGCGACGAAGTCGATGACCACGCTGATGAAGGAGGCGGGAGACACGGGAGAGCACAGCCTCAAGCGGGCACTCGGCCCTGTCAACCTCGTCACTCTGGGGATCGGAGCCATCATCGGCGCCGGTATTTTCGTAATGACAGGCTCGGCGGCTTCGCTCTACGCCGGACCCTCTATCATGCTTTCGTACGTTCTCGCGGGAATTGGCTGCGTCTTTGCCGGGCTGTGTTACGCCGAATTTGCGTCGATGATTCCCATTGCCGGCTCCGCGTACACTTACGGCTACGCCACGCTTGGTGAAATCGTCGCCTGGATCATCGGCTGGGATTTGATTTTGGAGTATGCGTTTGGCGCCGCAACGGTGGCCAGCGGTTGGAGCAGCACCCTTGTGGCTTTCCTGCAAGACTACGGCATCAGCATTCCGCCGCAAATCTGCGATGTGCCGGGAGCAAAGTGGGTGCTGTACCAGGGACACTGGACGCCGCTCAATACGCTATCGATGAGCATGGATCAGGTGGCGGACCTGCCGATGGTGACGGCCAAATTTAACCTGATTGCCTTCCTCGCGATGCTCGCGGTTACAGTGCTTCTCATCATCGGAATCAAGGAGTCTGCGAACTTCAACACGGGCGTGGTTTTCGTGAAACTTGTCGCGGTTTTTGTGTTTATCGCGGTGGCCGGCGCGTTTGTTCTGAAGAATCCAGGAATTGCGCATGCCAACTGGAAAGTCTTTATTCCGCCCAACACAGGGGCCTTCGGAGCGTTTGGGTGGTCGGGCATATTAAGAGGCGCGGGGGTAGTTTTCTTCGCGTATATCGGATTCGATGCAGTGTCGACTGCGGCGCAAGAGGCAAAAAATCCGCAGAGGGACATGCCGATCGGCATCCTTGGCTCGCTGATTGTTTGTACGATTTTGTACCTGCTGGTTTCGGGCTTGCTGACGGCTACAGTCCATTACTCGCGGCTCAACGTTGGCGCTCCCGTTTCGCTGGCGATGCGCGAGACCGGTGTGCGCTGGGGAAGCTACGTGGTCAACGCCGGAGCGCTAGCGGGGTTGAGCACGGTGATGCTGGTGATGATGCTTGGGCAGTCGCGCGTGTTCTACTCGATGGCGAACGACGGCTTGCTTTGGAAGTGGGCGGGCGACATTCATCCGCGCTTCCGTACGCCATGGAAGTCCACCGCGATCGTTGGGATTTGCGTTGCGTTTGTCGGCGCGCTGGTGCCCATCGGAGATCTCGGTCAGCTCGTCAGCATCGGCACGCTGCTCGCCTTCGTAATCGTTTGCGCAGGCGTATGGATATTGCGCGTAAAGCGGCCAGAACTCGTGAGGCCATTCAAGACGCCGCTGGTTCCATTGGTGCCAATTCTGGGCATGATCGTGTCGCTCGGCCTGATGTCCGGCCTAAAGGCTGTCACCTGGATACGATTGGTCGTGTGGCTCGTCATCGGCATGGTGATCTATTTTACGTACAGCGTGAAACACAGCCGCGTCCGCAATGAATTGAAATAGGCTTCCTCGAGCCCAATGCGCTCCACTCCGGATTCCCGCTGCGCGTTTGCCCTGCACGCGCGCGACTTCTTCAGGTAAAGTAGTATTTCTCTCTATCGCGCGATGACATCTCTGCCTGCGAACCTGCGAAACGTGTGGCGCCGCCTCTCGCGGATCGACCTATTTGCCATTGGGCTCATCCTTGGCGGCGCGGTTTGCACCATTCTCAATCTCAGCGGCGGACTGGCCAGCTTCCTAAAATTTTTCGCAATTATTGCAACGGTTTACGTACTGTTTCGACTTGCCGGCTGGTGGCGGACGCGGCTCCTCTGGAGCCTGCGCAACCGGCTAATCGTGGCGTATCTCTTCATCGCCGTCGTTCCGATACTTCTCATACTGACTCTCGTGGTTTTCGCCGGCCAAATTCTTTATTCCCGGCTGGGGGGGTATCTTCTCTACGAAGACATACACCAGAGAATCGACATGATGGAGGACATTACGGAGCATATTGCGGCGGCCCATCGGACTTTGCCGAATGGAGTTTCCGAGGATGAGGCCGAGGGAAATCTGGCAGATCAGTCGAAGGAGGTTCACGACCAGCAGCTTCCGGGATTAGCGATTGACTTCTCGGATGACACCACGCTGTTAGGAAAAGTGGCGCCAGGAAAAAACTCCTTTTCCGGACTGGTCGAGGAAGGCGACTCGCTCTCGTTGATGAGCATTCGGGCGATGCAAGAGCCAAGGGGGACGCGCATCGCAACTCTTCGGGTGCTGATCACTCCCGATTTTCTGGCGTCCATCGCTCCCGATCTCGGCGCGATACAACTGAACCTTACGCGACGATTCGAGGGCGGCAATCGGCAGGGGATTGTATTCAGTTGGCGAGGCGTACAGTACGAAACGACGAGGCGCATTTTGGCACGAAACAGGACCCTGCATCAGGCAGCGCATTGGCTGGATGTGGCGATTTCCGGACCGTCTCAACTTGAAGCGGTGTATGTGGGTAATGACGGGAAGGTTGATTCGGTCAGGCCCGTCTTCGTCACATTCAATGCGCGTCCCTCGCGCTTGAACAGCCGAATATTTTCGTCTCTCGGCGATTTAAATGATCTCTATACCGTAGGATTCATTGTGATCGTGTTTGTTTTTCTGGTGATTGAGATTGCCGCGCTTGTCACGGGGATTGTGCTGACTCGCCGTATCACCAAAGCCGTGAACGACCTGTACGGCGCAACTCAATTCGTCAAGTCTGGCGATTGGACGCACCGCGTGCGAATTGACCGGCGCGATCAGCTCGGCGTGTTGGGCGAATCCTTCAATGACATGACGGGTTCGATCAGCGGTTTGCTGGAGGAGTCCAAGAAGCGGCAGCGCCTTGAAAACGAACTTTCCATCGCCAGCGAAGTGCAGAACCAGCTCTTTCCGCAGAAGATGCCTTCGGTTGGCGGAGTCGAGCTCGAAGCGATTTGCAAGGCGGCGCGCACGGTAAGCGGCGACTACTATGATTTCATTCAGCTGAGCCCCACTCATCTGGCCATTGCGCTGGCGGATATTTCGGGGAAGGGAATTTCGGCAGCGCTATTGATGGCCAGCCTACAGGCAGCGCTGCGCAGCCAGCTTCTGGCGGCGGGTAGCGAAAAGATGAGTACTGGGGAACTGGTCGCGCGGCTGAATATGCACATGGTACGGAATACTGCCGACGACAGGTTTGCGACTTTTTTCATCGCCGTATACGACAGCGCGACGCGCACACTGCGCTACACGAATGCGGGGCATCTGCCGGGATTCCTGATTTCCAACGGCACTTCGAAGCACCTGGACAAGGGCGGAATGGTTCTTGGCGTTGTGGAAGATTATGTATATGAGGAAGGTTCCGTAAAAGTTCCTCCAAACGCGCTGCTTGTTCAATACAGCGACGGATTGGTTGAGCCGGAAAACGTGTACGGCGAGGAATTCGGCATCCGTCGATTGCAGGAAGCTGCCATCCGAGTGCAGAGCTCCACACCCGGCGTGGTTGGCGAGTCGCTGATGATGGCCGCGGAAGAGTGGGCGGGCACCCCCGAGCAGGCGGACGATATGACGGTGATTGTTGCGCGGCTTCGATAGCTTCAGGCAGGAAACGCTCGCTGGGGCTGCGGTAGTGTGGGTTTCGCGAGTGGGCTATACTGACAGGCTTTCCATAGCTGTGGACGAGGAGAAGAATGCCGCTTGTTAATCGCGTGGCGCTGATTACGGGAGGAAGCCGGGGAATCGGGCGGGGAATCGCCGTCCGTCTGGCGCAAGAAGGCGCTCGGATCGCGATCTCGTACCGTTCGAACAAGACGGCTGCGCAGCAGGCGCTTCGGCAATTGCAAGCTAGCGGGGCGGATTGCGTGGCCGTGGAAACAGACGTCACCGATTCGGCGAAAGCTGAACAACTCGTGCAAACCGTCGCGGATCGATATGGCCGGATCGATATCCTCGTGAATAACGTGGGTGGTTTTCGCTGGGGCACGCTCGCGGAATCTTCTTTGGAAGACTGGGAAGGCATCTTCACCTCGAATCTATCCACCGTTCTATACGTCAGCCGGGCCGCGTTGCCGCACATGCGCAAAGGACGCTGGGGCCGAATTGTAAACCTTGGCGCTGTAGGAGCGGAGCGAGCGTTTGGTCAGGCAAAGATTTCTGCTTATGCAGCCGCGAAGGCCGCAGTTGTAGCGCTGTCGCGTTCGCTGGCTCTGGAAGAAGCAAAAAACGGAATCACCGTGAACGTGGTGAATCCATCGAGCATCGATGAAAAAGAGCTTACGCTGAGCGAGGCTCGCCGCATTCGCGATGCACGATTTCCGATTGGCCGTCCGCCGACCGTCGAAGACGTGGCCGCCGCCGTGGCATTCTTTGTGTCGGACGAAGCCGAGTATGTGACCGGCCAGGTCGTAAACGTCAGCGGCGGATGGATGCTCTGAGCGCCGCGTAAACCTTTTCAAATGAAAGCCCTTACCGCAGCCGAGATGCGCGAAGTCGATCGCCTGACGACCGAGCGCCACAACATACCAAGCCTGCAATTGATGGAGAACGCCGGCAAGAAGGTGGCGGATGCCGTTTGGCGAGCTGTCGCCGGTCGCGAGCATGTTCGCGTCTGCGTCCTCTGCGGAAGAGGGAACAACGGCGGGGACGGATTTGTTGTGGCGCGCCATTTGAAGGATCAGAAGCTGCCAACGCGCGCAGTTCTTTTCGGGAAAAAGGAAGACGTTCGCGGGGACGCCGAAAAAAACCTGACGAGATGGCTGGAAGCCGGCGGGGAAGTTGAGTTTGTGGAGGGAGAGGCGGATTGGGAACGGGCTTGGCGTGGAGTAACCGAGTCGAACGTAATTGTAGACGCGATGCTCGGAACGGGGCTGAAAGGGGCAGCGAGCGGCGCGATTGCCGCGGCCATTACGTATGTAAATGAAAGGTCGCATAAGGGGACAGGAAGCTGGCCCTCACTGATTCTGGCGGTGGATACGCCTTCGGGATTGCCTTCTGATGGAGAGGCCCCGGAAGGGCCGGTGCTGGTGGCCCACTGCACAACGACCTTTACCGCGCCGAAGATCGGGCAACTGACGGGCCCGGGAGCGGAAGCGTGCGGGACACTCCAAGTGGCCCACATTGGTTCGCCAGCGAAACTGATTGAAGAAACCGGTAAAGGCACAGTCCGCTGGGCAGGGCCGGACGAGTTTGCAGGAATGCCGCTGGTGCGGGCAGCGGGTTCACACAAGGGAACTTTCGGACATGCCGTGATTGTGGCGGGCTCGCGCGGAAAATCTGGAGCGGCGGTGCTTGCGGGATACGCGTGTTTGCGTGCAGGCGCTGGACTAACGACGATTGCCACGCCGGATGAGATCCAGCCGGTGCTGGCGGGGGCATATCCGGAATACATGACAGAGCCGCTGCTATCGACCAAGACAGGCGGGATCGCGGCCGCAAACGCTTCGTCGGGACGAATGACGAAGCTGCTTGAGGACAAGGCGGCCGTGGCGATTGGGCCCGGGATCGGGACACATGTGGAAACGCGCATGGTGGTGCAACAACTGGTGCGCGAGGCGACGCTCCCGATCATTCTCGATGCCGATGGGTTGAATTGTTTTGACAGTGAGGCATTTAAGCTGGGGCAACGAAAAACACAATTTCTGGCAGTAACACCACATCCGGGAGAAATGGCTCGGCTTCTTGGCGTGAAAAACGCCGACGTTCAAAAGGATCGCCTGAAAGCCGCGACGGAAGCAGCCAAGAAATGGAAGGCTCACGTCATTCTGAAGGGCTACCACACGATACTTGCTGCCCCGGACGGACGTGTTTTCGTCAATACGAGCGGCGGACCGAGCCTTGCGAAAGGCGGCTCCGGAGACGTCCTCACCGGACTGCTCGCAGCGCTCACCGCCCAATTCGGCACCGACGATTGGTTGCGTGTACTGGCGTTGGGCGTTTATTTACATGGTATCGCAGCAGATATACTGGCCCGCCAAGGGGAACCTTCCGGCGTCCTCGCGCACGAAGTTGCTCAGACGATTCCCGAAGCCCGGGAATGGCTCCTCAGGGAGATTCAGTTCGGTGGCTGAAGAGATCATTACCCATTCCTCGGAAGAGACGACGAACTGGGGACGGGAATTTGCGAAACGGCTTGTCGCGCCGGTTCTTGTTTTGCTCACGGGCGATCTCGGCAGCGGGAAGACTACTCTGACGAAAGGCATCGTCGCGGGCTTGGGAGCTGCCAGCGAAGACGACGTCACGAGTCCCACTTTCACGCTTGTTCACGTCTACGGAAAAACTGCCAAGGTTTACCACGCTGATCTGTACCGCATCGAGAGCTTCCATGATTTTGAAACGCTCGGTCTTGAAGATGTGTTTGCCAAACCGGCCGTCGTCATTTTGGAATGGTCGGAGCGGTTTCCGTTGCAGTCGCCCTGGCTGCAGGTTCGCATCCGACTCGAACATCACGGCGGAGACTCGCGACGCATTTCCATTCTGTAACCGCATTCCGAAACCCATTCTTCTATGATCACAGCCCGTTAACTCTGTCCGGTCACTGCGCCGTCTAACCCCTGTGTTTCATTGCGATTGCAGCGCGGTCCTTACTATCTCGTTACCGAAACGGGCGGTTTTGTTGCGGCGGTTGGCGCGCGCTGCTAGCTTGATAGAAGCCCCTTCGGGCGGAGTGTGCATGGCGGACGAGACTCTCACACTAGGCGTGGCAGAAGCAGCTCGGATCGAGCTTAAGAGCTATAACGTCACGATCCCCATGGGGTCGTTGTCGATCGGGGTGGACAATATCCATCACGATGTGTTTCTTAGCCCTAAGTTCGTCCAGGCGGCGCGCGATTATTTGTTTGACCTGATTCGCCAGAGTACCAGCGCCACGTATTTTTCCGGCATCGAGCTGCGCAACACCAAGAGCCTGGACAATACCGCGTTTCGTAAACTCCTGACCGACCTGCTTCAGAGTGCACTGACGCAAGCCAAGTATTACAAAAATATCGAGATCGATCTCGTTTTCCGCCTCGGCCTGCTGAAATTCATCACCCAGGAATTGACCAATCAATTCGCCAACCTGATTCTGGAAGGGAAGGAATGGATCCGCCAGCGCGGCGAATATTTCGAGCGCAGCCAGCAAGCGCACGTAATCAAAGCGCGCCTCTCGGAGCTGCAATCGGCGCGGCGAAAAGTTATCCGCGGTGTGGGGCAGCAAGTGGCGCAGATGTTGGCCGACATTGAGGACGGCGTCATTGCCAAAACGCGCAGGGCGCTCTTCGGAGATGATTTTGCGCCGCTTTACGAACTGCTGAAGAATCGGCTGATTTTTCTCGATGGCGGAAAGGACGACGTTTTTTTCCTGGAGCATTATGTTCTGCTGGGAAATTATGCGCGTGACCCTGACCGTTTCGAGGCCATGGATGCGCTCTTTCAGGAATTCATTTGCGAAGCTGGTCTTACGATTGGACAGGACCCTGCGTTCACCGAAGCGAATCAGGCGCACAACGAGCTGCTCGAACAAGCGGCAGGGATGCGGGCTGAAATCGCAAGTCTGGAAGAACAACGGGAGAATATCCGCAAAAAGATGGATCGCGGCGAAAGCTTTTTTAACAAATTTCTGAATTCCACCGATCCCTCGGATTTGAAGGCTTCACTGAGCGACATCGAGATGCGGCTGAAGCACCAGGAAGTGAAACTCGAGGAGATGGGCCCGCAGATCGATGCCGCAAAACAGAAGCTCGACTTTTTTAACAAAGACTACAAAGGGCGTCTCGGGGATTACCTCAACGACCCCGAAAACGCCAAGCGGCTTTTTGATGCTTCCGCCGGAGATACCGAGACGACCGAAAAGGCGCGACTGCTAGCGCAACTGGTTGACCGCTTGGAGCAGCACGATGTGCTCTATCACGTGCTGGCCAGCTACGAAATTCGACCCATCGCCAAGGACTACTGCCCGCCGGTCCACTTGCAGCAACTGCGCAAAGCGCTCGTCTCGAAAGACGAGATGAAACAGGTCGAACAGGTTTTGAAGCACGTCCCCGCGAAACAGCTTTCCTTGAAGCCCATTGAAGAGCTTTCACGAAAGATTCGCAAGTATTCGCGGGAGGAAATGCAGGGTTTCGTGCTGCGTTTCGCGACGGATTTTCTGAGGTTGCGGCGCGATTTGCGCGACGCGGAACACCTTATGACGTGCATGGAACGCGTCCACTTGGTGACCACGGAGCAAGCGCGCGAACTTTCTCGTCTGAATAACAAGCTCTACGAATGCGTCCTGCAGGAAGAAGCAAAGACGCAAGAGGATCAAGTCGTCTCGCACGTGATTATTAAGGCTGACGTGCGCGGCTCAACCAAGATGACGCAAGATCTGCTGTCGCGAGGCCTGAGCCCGGCTTCGCATTTCAGCCTGAACCTGCACGAGCCGGTCAAAAAACTACTCGATCGCTTCGGCGCCAAGAAAGTGTTTATCGAAGGCGACGCGGTGATCCTGGCGATCTTCGAAACGGAGTCCACCCGCACGTATGCCCGGTCCGTTGCCAAGGCCTGCATTCTTTCGCGTCAGATCCTTTCGGTGTGCAATTCCTACAATGACCGCGCCGCCGCAAGCGATCTTCCCGCACTCGAACTCGGCCTGGGTGTTGCGTTTCAAGGTTCGGCGCCGACGTATTGGACCGACGGCGACTCCAAGATTATGATTTCGAAGGCGTTGAATCTTTCGGATCGTCTTTCAGGCTGCGCAAAACTTGCGAAGCGCATGCTGACCGGGCAGAAATCTCACTTTTGCGTATACCAATTCCTGACGGCGATGGAAGGTGCATCGGCGGAGGAGTTGGACGAATTCCTTGTGCGCTATAACTTAAACGGAATCGAACTGAATGAAGAAGGCTTCGAGAAATTATCCGAAGAGATTTCGCTAGATTCCGTGGAGACGAAATTGGAAATGCCATGGGGCAAGGAGACCGTAACGCTTCATTACGGCGAAGTGCCTATGGGAGAGTCCGTGGAATTGCTGGTTCTGCGGAAGAGTCTGGCCCGCGAACTTCTTCCCGACGGCAAAATCGGCGCGGCATCCTCGCATCCCTACTACGAAGTGTGCACTAGCGCCAAGCTTTACGACCTGGTTGCGGCGCTGATACGAACGAAGGCCGCGGCAGCCACAATTGAAACCGTCCGCGCCTGACCCCTATACTTACAACGGAAGCGAAAGGGGTCCGGTGATCTTCCCGGCCTTCAAAGCCGGCGATTCGGTCCTTAGCGGGTCGAATGGTGGGTTCGACTCCCACACGCTTCCGCCATATCTTATTTCTTCTCAAACACTTGACCTCTGGGCGAGGGAACACGAGGGAACACCACAAACCCCTCATGTTCCTGTTGGCAGCAGAAGCCGAACCAACTTGCTGTTCGCCTTTCGCAGACGTTCCGGTACAGCCCTGGTATAGATATTCATCGTCGTGCGAATGTCCGCATGACGAAGCAGTTCCTGCTGCACCTTAACGTCCGTGCCGTGCTCGTTGAGCAGAGTCGAATACGTGTGTCGAAATGCATGCCAACCGAGTCTCCCAACTCCGACCTTTTCTCCCGCGCGCAGCAGCCAGCGACGTTGTGCGCTCCAAGGGTGCGAGGGCATTCCCGTACGTTTACTAGCGAACACCCACTCGCTTTCTTGAAGAGAGGAAGGAAGCGTTCGCCGATATTCTCGCAAAAGTTTCTCTAAAGCGAGAGCAACCGGCATCGGCCTCCTTGAATACTCCGTCTTGGGTTCGCCAACATGGCCAAATACCCAGGACCGCCGAATCTGGACTTGGCGTGTCTCCCAATTGAAGTCACGCCATTGCAATCCGAGAACCTCACTGATCCGCAGTCCCAGACACCCAGCCACAATGCACATCGTGCGATAGGGCTCTGGGATATGTTCGAGAACCTGTCGAAACTGTTGAATCGTTAGCACCACTGACTGGCGCACACGCTTCGAAACATCTTTTACTCGCACGAAGCCCATGGGGTTGGCTTGATACGGTAGCAACTCCCATCGCATCGCGCAGTTGAAGACGATCCGCATTTGATTCTTCAAGTGTCCCTTGCTTTTTGGTGCGAGGTCGAGTCCCTTGAGCCACTGCTCAACAGCCAGTGGCTTAATTTGTTGCAACGGGTACTCGCCCCATTTCGGATTGATGTGGTTCGTCAGCCACGATTGATAACTTCTCGCAGTCGAGTGACGGTCAGGCAACTCTTCCGCAAGATAACGCTCTATCACCGCACCGAAGCTGACTACACCAGCGTTTGGATTGTCTACGTTAATCCGAAGCAGGAGTGCCTGTGCAGCCCTCCTCGCTTGAGACTCGGTGACATGTTGCTCGACGGTTCCAATGATGAGACTTTTGTGGCAGTGGGTTCCATCCAGCAAATGCTCCCTATAACGAAGCGCCCAAACATCCGGGCCCTTTTTTCTTGTTTTCCGTTCAACACTTCCGAACTGATACCGCGTCCGCTTGAACATTCGAAATGCCTCCTAGTTCGAGCGGCACGGATGGCAAGATGAATTTATCCGAGATCGCAACCACGCGTCCAGTTCTGTTGCGCGAAAATACCAGTGCCCAGCCACGCGGTAGCACGGCAGTGTCCCCCCGCGTGCATAGCGTTGCAATGTCTTGACGTGGATGTTGCCGAGCAGTTTGGCGGCGTCTTCGCATCCGATCAACGGTTCGAATGCCTGCCGCGAGTCTTTGTGTGTGCTGACCGTCACCGGAGCGGACAAGACTTCAGTGCTACTTTCTCCTTCTCCCCCTGTGGCCGCACGTAGCGGCTTGCTGGTGACTGACTGAGGTTCCTCGTTTGCGCGGGATGCCAAGACTGGCGCTGACTGCCCATGTTGCGAGTCTCTCGGCAGCGTCTCTGACAACGATGGCAAGAAATCTACTGTTAGGCGCGAGGCATACTGTCTTGAGGACGCTGTGTTCTCGCGCACACCGAATTGGGTTGGACGGGACTTCATGTGTGTTAGACGGCCTTCGCAAGAACGTCTCCTTTGGCTTTTTCGTTGTTGTGGTTGTTTGAGTGTTGGCCTGCCCAGCGTCTGAAGTCCTCATCCTTGCGGAAGAGCAACTTTAGTGCTTCGGTGATCACGTAAGACGGCGAAGCATAGATGAACTCAGCATAGAGCTCAAGCTGAGTCTTTACCGATTCTTCGACACGCGCTTGGATGGTGACTGCTTTGGGCTGTTTCGGTGGTGACTTCAATATAGACAACGGGCTTCTCCTTTCGTTTTCATACAAAGTGTCAGACCTCTTGTCTGACAAATCCTCATGTCTCTCTATGCGACCGCACAAAACGCTGACACGAAGTTCGTTTGAGGGCGGGAGCGACCCCACGGCAACCGTGACGCACCGTGCGTCAAATGGTGGGGTCGCTCCCGCCCTAACATCGTGCCAGCCCTCGTGCAGTCCGACCGTCTTTGGGACGTCCATCTGATTCACTTGTCTAGCTTTGTCGGCAGCCCTCGGGTGAAGTGACCAAAGAAGTGCCCCGTGAAGTACCGGGGTGAAGCGCTCTTCACCTCGAGTGTTCAGCAATGCACGCAGGAATGAGGTTGTGCCGGTAGCACGATGCAAGAAGTCTGCATCGACCGAACCCAGCTGAGTCCGGTGGAGTGTGTCGTGGGTTAGTTTGTGATTCCGTGTGATCGGCCGTTTGTGTCTCTGAGAAAGGAGACGTTTGCCTTCTGCTGGTCGATTCAGCTCGATGCGAGAGCAATGTGCTGCCAACGGAAAAATAGTTTTACATGCCCTGCGTAACAGCTCCCGCTGGGCACGCGGACAGAATGCGGTCACGTTTCGTGCGTGACGGGCGGGAGCGACGCCACGAACTTTTTGGGCGGATGAAAACCGAAAACGTGAGGTCGCACCCGCCCAATCTGGTGTTTTTTTCTGTGTCACTTTTCTCATTCTCGTCTCGTTTATTTCCTCGTTTTCCCGAGACTTGTGCGCATCCCAAGCCGAAAAAGGTGCCGAAGGCGAATCCGAAGTAGGTAATTCCTACCTCCTTCAGCTGCCTCGCCTAAATTCTCGCCACGCGCACCGAAAGAATTTTATTGTTGGGCTGGAGCGACCCACGATTCACTTTTGGCCACGGAAACGTGTGCAAAAGTGGGGTCGCTCCAGCCCAACTCGGTGCCGTCCCGCGGCCATTTTCCTCATCCCGTTGGGCGCAACTTCCTCTGTCATGGGCACATGCAAGATGGCCAAGGTGAACACGAGGGTGACGGATCTGGTGATTTGTGTCTTTCATGCACCCTTCACCTTTCCGCGCTGCAAAAAGCGGGGAAGCCCTTTGACATCGCCGAGTCCTCTACTATTAAAGAGGCTTCGAACACAACAAAAGTAAGAAAGAATCTTTCCCTCTGACGTACAAGAAATTGTAGTGACTATCTTCATGGCAGAAAGCCCACCCTGGCCCTCTACTTACTAGGGAACATCCAAACGGGGAAAAGTAAGAAAAAATTTAGTCCCGCGGAGAGGCCCCCCGGCTGGAAGCGAACTCCCTGACACAGCCCTATAGTTATTTAAGGAACATCCAGACGGGAAAAAGTAAGAAAATATTTTCGTCTCCTGGTAAGACACCGGGCTGGGAGAGAAATGTCGACCACAGCTCCCTACCTATTTAAGGAACATCAAGAGGGGCAAAAAGGAGAAAAAATCTTGGTACCAGTACGTTTTTCTTGAAGTCGTCCGGCAGAACGATGCCGCAGACGGGGGAGGGACTAGAGCTCCCCCCTAATCGCCTCGATATTGCATCTATTGCAGCTTCGCGTATTCGGCTTTGGCGGCGATGAGGATGGGAATGTCGGGGTCGGCATCCTTCCACAGCGTGGGAACCTCCGGGTAAGCGGCGTGAGCCTTGGCAGCGTTGCCTTGCAAGGCGTAGGCGCGTGCCAAGCCCAGACGTACCAGCGCGCCGATAGGTTCGTTCATGAAATCCCACGGTGGTCAACAATCTTTTGGAATTCGGCAGCGGCTTCGACGCCTTGATGCGCGGCACGATATGCTTCTCCGCGCACATAGGCGGGATAAAGAGAGGACGTGAAGGTGGCAATGTTCCCAGGCGAGCCTAGCTCGTAGGCAGCAGCGGCCCGAACCAGCTCGACGGCCTTCAACGAGGGCGCTGCGTTGGTGGTGAAACTGGAAGTGGAAAACGGCACGACGACCGCTCCAACCGCATCCTTAGACGGGTTTACCGCTGAGACGAATACTCTGGTGATCGGAGCCTTGTGTACGACCAGCGGTAATCCGCCGTCCATGGAGTTTGAAGAAGCTAGCGATAACTCGCAGCTGTCCTGCAAGTGTCCCCCGGCGCCAAATGGACATCCTAATTGCTCCATCCTGAAAAATGCGGTGACGGGCGCCGAGAAAGCACTCGCTGGGGCGCAAGCAAGAATGCAAACGTCAGAGTGCAAGACAACCTTGTCGGTGCGTCAGAACACCAGCTTCAGCGTGAGTTGGCCGGAGCGCGGACCGCCGATCTGATAAAGCGGGCTGAGAGTCCCGGGACCTCCGGACAAGAAGTTGTTCAGCGTCGAGGTGATGGTCCCAAAGCCGCTCTGGGTTAAATAGTTATTAAAATTTGCGGAAGGAGGCGCGAACATCGGGTGATTGAAAACGTTGAAATACTCAACGCGGAAATACAGGGAGAAACGGTCGGAAAGGCCAAATCGCCGGCTCACCGCGAGATCGGTCTGGTCGATCGGGAAGCCCCGGAAATAGTTGCGCCCAAGGTCTCCTTGCTCACCGGGAGGAGGTGTCGTGAACGCTGCGGCGTTGAGCCGCCGGCCGCCCGGTTGCGTGGGATCCGGAACGTAGAACGGAACGCCCGGTACAATGTCAGGCCGAGTTTGGTAAGTACCATATACAGGTGATTGGGGAAACGCGAAGACTTCGAAAGGCGGCGCCGAACTGATGTGCAGGACTCCATAGATGGCCCAGCCGCGCACTAGCGCGCTACCGACCCCATCGCCTTTAGGCGACGGAAACTCATAGGAAACCGCGGCCGCAAACGAGTGGCGTATGTCGAAATCGGACGGCCCATAATCCCTCGCCACGTCTATATTCTTCAGGCTGTCCGACGCGGTACACCCGCAGTCGTCGCTGGAATTCGTGTCCAGGGACTTCGCGAACATATAGGAAGCGAGCACCTGCAAGCCCCGGGACATGCGCCGCTGAAACTGCATTTGCAGCGCGTTATAATTCGACCAATCGGCGTTGTACGTTGCGAAGATCCTTGGGAAGCCCGTGGGATTGTTCTTGATCACGTCTTCGCGCAGGAGGTTGACGCCATGCGATCCCACGTAGGTCAGGGATAGGGATTGATTCGGCCCTAAGGCGCGTTCGATGGCAAAATTCCACTCATAAACCAAAGGGAGGCGCAGGTTTGGGTCCACCGCGTACAGATTCGCGGTGCTGGCGTTCGGGATTAAAGTTAACGGCGGCGGAGCGAAGACTGGGTTGCTGAGATCAAGCGGTACCGGTCCAAGACCTAATAAGGTGCTCTCGTAAGGGAACCCCGTGATACCGCCGGGTATTCCGGCCCCGAAACCGAGGTCATAGTAAAGGCCGAACCCGCCGCGCACGATGGTCTGTGGCGTCGCCAGGTAGGACGCTCCAACTCTTGGAGCGAAATTGTTGAAGTGCGTTTGCCCCAGGGTTAAAACAGGCACCAGGCCAAACGGTAACGGGTTAAAGATGCCGTTTACGTTATAAAGCGGTTTTCCCGAAGTAATCGAACCAAGCGGCGTATTGATTTCCCATCGCAAACCGTAGGTCAGGGTCAGACGGCTGGTTGCCTTCCAGACATCCTGGGCGAAAAGCGAGTAGTTATACGTTCTGGCCGTGATAGGGTCCTGCCCGAACATGTTCACGGAACCCCCAAGTCCGGCCTGCTCCTGGAGGTAGCTGGAGAAAATTGACGCGGTTGCGGCGCCGCCAACCGAGGGAGTCAGTTGGCGAGCGTCGGCACCGAACTTGAGCTGATGCGTCCCCGCGGACATCGAGAGGACGTCCACAAATTCGAGCTGCCGCTGGCTTTCGGGGCCACTACCATTGCCACTACCGTTTCGGATCTCACCGTCTTGGCCTCCGGGGAACAAAAGGAATGTATATGTCGAGCTGTTATAGCCGGGCGGGTACATCAGCGAGACCGGAGGGGGGACAGCGCCATAAAAGCGCACCATGCTGGACGCCGAGTTGCTCCGCGCCTGGCTCCAATTGGCACGCAAATCGTTCAATTTATAGGGACCCAAGGCTAGAGTCGTGCCTATCGTCAGGCTATCGACGTCGGCAGTTGTACTCTGCAAAACGGAGAAAAGATGCGTTGACTCTGTCGAGGGTGAGCGGCTGTAACGCCCGAAGAGCGTCATACGGCTGTTTACGTTGTAGTCCATGCGCAGGCTGTAGCTATCGAAACTGGTGGGGTCCGAGTAGGCGACCGTTAACGGTGCCGTGATTCCGTCCGAGTTCACCGGGCCGCTGGGGATGGGCAAAGCCGCGAGCAACGGTTGATACGTTGGGGCGACGTTGGCGCGTGCGGCTGCGGTATAGAAATTGCCCGTAGCCGTCTCCGGTAACAACAAGCGCAGTCCTTCGTAGGAAAGGAAAAAGAACGCGCGGTCCTTGCGAACCGCCGCGCCGAGTGTGCCCCCGAAATCATTCTGGCGAAGAGGAGGCTTCGGAAGCGGAGGAGCGTCGAAATAATTCCGGGCGTCGAAGGCATCGTTGCGCAAATAGTCGAAGAGCGTGCCGTGAGTTTGGTTGGTGCCGGAGCGCGTGACGATGGAAATCTGCGCTCCGGGGATGCGGCCATACTCTGGTGCAAAAGTGGAAGTCAGGACACGGAACTCCTGCATGGCATCGACCGGCACCAAACCGTTGGTGGTTCCTTCGATAGTGAAAGCGGGGATCGTCCCGCCGGCGCTCTGCCCGAAGCCGTAGATGCTAAAATTCCAGCTCATGCCGTCCACCATGAAGTAATTGGCGTTGGCTCGCTGACCATTGAAGCTTAGCTGTCCCAGCCCGGCCCCCGCTTGGACGGTAGCGGGTACCGTCACCACATAGCCCGGCGTAAGTCCCAGCAGCGATTGAAAGGTGCGGCCGTTGAGGGGCATGTTCTGCACAAACTGCTGATTGACAACGGTGCTCACTGCCGCTGAGTCGGTCTGTAAACCGAAAGTGTCCCCCTCGACGGTAATGCTTTCTGCCGCGGATCCGATGGCCAGCGTGAAATTTTCGTTGACCGCATCCTGGACATACAGCTGCAGATTGGGCCGGATGACGGTCCGAAAACCTTCCTTTTGAATGGTCAACCGGTAATTTGCCGGATGCAGGTCGGGTAGGACGTAAATCCCGTCCTCGTTGGTCGTCGTGGTAACGGAGACGCCGGTCTCAATGTTGGTGATTCTGCATTCAGCTCCGACGATCACGGCGCCAGTCAGGTCCGTCACTCTGCCGGAAATGCGGGCGTTTTCTGTCTGTGTGTAGGTTGCCACAGCGGACAGAAGAAGAAGCACAAGGAGTGCAGGGGACTTCATCGAACATTCTCCCTAGTGCTCGCACCTGGCAACTAGTTCCGCTGCCCTTTCAAAGTGCTGGGTAGGGTATTTTTGCGGATGTGAAGACGCAACTAGACAAATTGACAGGGGTAGTGTCGCCAGGCAGGTAAATTGTCAGGCTAACTCCTGTGTGGTCTAGTTTCCGGACATGTGGTTTTGTATCAATTCCACACTTTTCCGATACCGCGCTTACCAGGCATGGACTGACCGGAGGAGTGTCAAGGCACTTTCTACGGCTATAATCACGCCGCTTATATCCCGCGCTCCAAGCCCTGGAGCTTAGAGGAGAACGCGAATGAGCCGTAATCTCTGTGTAATTGCCGCGATTCTGTTCATTTGCAGGCCCTGCTTCGCGCAAGCACCAACCTCGGAAATGCAAGCTTCCTCCATCGCGAATCCGAATTCCTCGGTAAAATTGGAAGATTCAACTCCAGTCACACTGCGTACCAAGCAGGATCTTTCTTCCGCAAAGGCTAAGGTAGGTGACCGTGTTCCTATCCGGGTCGCCAAGGACGTAACTGTGGCAGATTTAATCGTCATTCCTCGGGGGGCAGATGCGTGGGGCCTCGTCACTGCGGTTCAGCATAAAAGGCACCAGGGACGGCCTGGAAACTTGGATGTCGTGATTCAGTCCGTCCGACTCTTACCAGGTGAAAATGCTCCTCTCCGGGCAGAGCAACACTCGCAGGGTGAAAGCCGGGACGTGCTTACAGCTGATCAGGTCCCGTCAGTTCCCGAATGACACGAAAATTATAATATGTGGTACGAACGCGTGCCCTTGATCGTTCTGCATATTGAAGTCACAGCGATGTGTTGGGGGCGTTTCGGAAGGTACGTGGGGCTGCCGAACGACTTACTTGCGTTGCTCCCCTTCACGGGTTATTAGGCACTCGATCTATGCAGGCAGCATTGCGCCTTGTGGATGATATGCGGATGGACTTCGTGGCGGATCAATTGGCCGACAGAAGAAGATTTCGATCATTGACGGCTTGCTACTTTTCGGGAAGAACGTTGGAGAGCTCGCTGGTATCAGCGAGCGGCTGTATCCCGGCAGGAATCCCATTCTGCTGCAGTAAGTAGGCGAGAATATCGAGAGACTGCTGCGTCGTGAAGGTCGCACCTGCATATTCAGCCATGGGGCCCTTAATTTCTCCCCATACCGTTAAGAGTTTTGCGCCTCCGAACCTCTGTTGCCAGGTGGCACCGCTGAGCGCCGGCCCGCTGATACCTTGTAGTTTTGCGCCGTGGCAGCCGGAGCAAGACGCTTCAAAGAGCTTTCGACCGGCCGTCGCCTGTTCGACGGAGTACCAGCCACCTACTTTAAATGATGGTTGTTCGTAGACATGGCCGATGTTCGCGTGGCATTGCAAACAATCGTAGCTGTCTGCTTTCACCATGCCTTGGTGAATGACCAGCTTCATTTGGCTGCGTGGACCTCCGAAGGATTGCAGAGAGTGGCAACCCCGGCAGGTGATGTATTTGTGTTGCGTCAGATAAGTCTGGAAAGTGTTGCGCAGCTCCGGACGGCGTTGTTCCCACGCTTCTTTCGTCGCGATAGTCTTCCTCGCTTCGCCCCAGAAATCCCTGGCACCGCGATCGGCCTTGAACAAAAGCAGTTGTACATATTCTATTGCGTTGGCGTGGCCTGCGTCATAGGGGATGTGGCAATCACCGCAAGTGGCGCGAACTCCAACGCCATTCGTGTAATGCGGCCCGCGTTGATATGCCGCATTAACCCAAGTCATCGAGTGGCAGGTTGCTCCGCAGAATTTGTCCGAGCTGGACCAGTTCACTAGATGAGTTGTCAGGGCCACGAACACCACACCGAGAAGCACAAAACCCAAAGCCCACGAAGAAACCCATAGAAAGCCGCGACCGCCAATGTTTCTTGGCGTTTTGGATCGGCTCGCTCCAAGCGGATCATCTGTGGACATCAGAATCTCCCAAAAATTCGTACAATCGGCCGATCGGCGACCGCATTTCGTGGCCGGTCTTGAACTTCTTAGATCGGCGCACTTAGCGGCTTTCCACTATTTCGATGGAAGAGCCTTGGACAAATCGGCTGCATCGTTGAGCGGTGTGGAACCCGCGAGCACGCCATTTTTCTCTAAAAGAAATGCCATGATGTCGATCGAGTTCTTGGCGGAGACCGAGCCGGGTGCCGACATCGGCATCTGTGTGTGCACGTCAGACCACATAGTCGAGAGTTTCTTGCCGCCATAGGTGAGCCAGAATTGCTCGCCGACGAGCGCGGGAGCCATACCACCTTGCAGTTTAGGGCCATGGCAACCGGCGCAGGTTTTCTGATAAGCCTTGGCGCCGTTTGCGGCTTGCGCAGTTGTGTACCAACCGGATGAGCCTGGTGCGTTTTGCGCCAACGTAAGTGCGCAAGCAAGTGAAAATGTGACGCCTAACATCAACGATTGCAAAACTACCGAAAATCTTTTCATGGATAACTCCTTCCAGCTTGCGCGGAGTACAACGCCCAATAGAAACGCGGTTTTCGTGAGCTGACTCAGCAGATTTGTATGCGATCCAGCGATCTTCATCCATTGGCAAAACTGACGGTCGGGCAATTACACAGAAAGAGAACAGTCACCTAGAGAAAGAGCTAGTTCCGCTGTTGTTAGATCCGCTCTTCGCGCTGTCTTTCAAGTATGGCCCAAAGGATAGGGAGAAATAGTCTCGGAGATGTCGAGAATAAGAATGCGCGCCCGTACCGTTACTTTTGCCAATAGAACCCAGTTTCGGCAAAGCGTATTAGTGGCCATGTAGGGACGCTGTACAGATGCGAGGCGGCTAAGGGATCGTTCGCACTTCTGCGTAGTCATTACAGATGACGCAGAGTTCTCTGCGAGGATTACTGCGTCAAAATTATTACACCAAAGGAGACTTCTATGACAAGCCCTGACTTCTCAGCACTCGTCGCCCGCCAGCGCGAATTTTTCCTCTCTGGCGCCACTCGCCCAGTGGCGTGGCGCAAGGCGCAACTCGAAGCGCTAAAGGCGCTGTTTACGGAAAATCACGACGAGCTATGCGACGCACTTTGGAAAGATCTGCGTCGCAATGTCGTTGACGCCGATCTGATGGACGTCGCCTACAACGCCAAGGAAGCCGAATACGCGCTCAAGCACGTGGATGCGTGGATGAAGCCCGAACGCGTACCTACGCCCCTCGTTTTGGAACCCGGCCACGTGCGCGTTCGCCGTGACCCGCTGGGGGTAACGCTGATCATCGGCGCCTGGAACGAGCCGTTCATGCTCTTGTTTGCACCGCTGGCGGCAGCGTTCGCGGGTGGGAACACGGCCGTGCTCAAACCCTCGGAGGTGGCCGTGGCGTGCGCGGCGGCCGTGGCCCGGCTGGTGCCAAAGTATTTCGATCCACGGATTGTTGCTGTCGTTGAAGGTGGCGTTCCCGAGACGACCGCCCTGCTGGCGCAGAAGTGGGACTTCATCTTCTTCACCGGCAGCCCCCAGGTTGGCAAAATTGTTCACCAGGCGGCGGCCAAGAACCTGACACCATGTGTGCTGGAGTTGGGTGGTAAGAACCCCACCATCGTCCACTCTTCGGCAAATCTGGAGGTGGCCGCCAACCGTATTGCCTATGGCCGATACCTCAACTCGGGACACATCTGCACAGCGCCTGATTACGTGTTGGTCTGGCCCGAGGTCAAGGATGCGTTTGTGTGGCAAATGCAAGTGGCGATCCACAAGTTTTACGGAGACGACCCGAAGCTAAGTCCAGACTACGGGCGCGTTATCAATAGCAGAAACTTTGATCGACTCGTGGGCCTGCTCTCCAGCGGCAAGGCGGTCATCGGCGGCCAGACCGACGCGAAGGAACGCTACATCGCGCCGACAGTGCTCGTAGATGTATCCCCGGACTCGCCGATTATGCAGGAAGAGGTGTTCGGTCCGATATTGCCGGTGCTAGAAATTGGTTCGGTCGAGGCGGCGATCGAGTGGATCAACAACCGACCACGCCCGCTCGGGCTATACGTATTCGCCGAAGACCTCGCGGTAGCCGAGCGCATCCTTGACTCGACGGAATCGGGCGATGCCGTGATTAACGACTGCACGATCCACCCGTTAGTTCCTGAGCTTCCCTTTGGAGGAGTGGGCAACTCGGGTATGGGCAAGTACCACGGGAGATGGGGTTTCGAATCGTTCACCAACGCGCGCGGCGTCCTTTATCACAGCGCCAAGATCGACCCCGGCGTGCGCTACCCTCCCTACGCGAAGCACACTTTCGAGCGCAAGGCGCAGAGCATGATAGCCCCGTAATAGGGGAGCTGAGGAAGCATCAGGGTGCCGTGAAGCAAGAAGATGTGATCTTGCCGCATCCTTGCTCGACAAAACAACAGGCGTTTGCGTTCAGCGAGAATGGGAGGCCAAATGACGGCGGCCCTTACAACACTTGATCCGGTTTTTCTATCGCGCATACAGTTTGGTTTTGTCATCAACTTCCACATTATTTTTCCTTCCTTCACGATCTGCCTGGCTGCGTGGCTGGCCACCATCGAGGGGGTGCGGCTCGCGACACGAAATTTCGACAATCGCACATCTCTCTGCAATTTTATTAAGATTTATTAAGAGAAAAGCGACTCAAGGCGAGTCCTGGCCTCACGTTTTGCGACTGAGAAGCGCCCATGCTCCGAGGGCGAGCGTTGGCTCGAGAATGGCAAGCGCCACCAGGAAATGAGGGAACACCCCGGCTATCGCCAGTGGCACGAGCACTACAGGTACGAACACCAATCGGTCGATCACGGAAGCAGCCACGGCTTGTTGCGCGCCCGAACGCCCACCAAAGACATAGAGCCAGCCGATGACCGCAACCGTCAGACCAATCACCCGAAAGAGAGCTTCCTCGTGTCCAGCAAAAGCTGGATCCATGAAAAGAGTTTGGATCGCTCCCGGCCAAGCAATGAGAAGTGCTCCGGTCCCGAGATACAAGAAACCGTTCATCGCTGTGTACTTGGAACCGGTGGACAAGTTAGTTGGCTTTTCTAGAAGATCCTTGATGAGCGACATAGCGCACCTCAATTCAAGTAAAAAGGATCGCCAGATGTATTTCGGCGCGTCTTCTTCCTCTTGCGTGTCAACCAAAACCCGGCGTGCCGGAAGCCGAAACGTAGTTCCTCGTCTCGGATTATCCGGCGCTAAATGCTGCTCCGATGGATGCCTTCCTGACAACCGTTACAAATAACGGGGTACCAGGGATTGTGAAAGGATAGTTCCGGGCAGCTCCGGGCAATTCATCGCCTCCCAGACCTCGATTCGGTTCTAAAACCGTTACTTTTGCGGGTACCTTTCCCACTTTCGCTGCCCTAATCTCGTGATTCGGAGCATGGTGACATCGCAAGTGCACGCCTAGTTGCTTTTGCGATGACACGGATCATTGATCATTTGTTGTTCCTACATGTCTCTTGGAGGAGCCTCATGAAACGAGTCAGGTGGGCATTGGGGATCATTGCCTCATTGGGGTTGATACTTTCAGTCAGCTACGCGCTAGGGCACTTCCCGCATGAATCCGGAACGGCACAATCTTCCTACGACAAGGTTATTTATCTCGATCAAGGGTGGTCGAAGGAGGTTCGGGAGGGCTATTACCACATTTCACAGGGCACAACGGTGTTACCGTACGACATCTTCCTGAACCTGGAGGCCGCTGGCAGCCAGGAACTTTTTCGATCGGACGCCAACAGCGAACGGTACGGCCTGACGCCCGACCCGGCAGATCCACAGTGGAATCCAGATGGCTTGCCGATCGGCCTGGGTAAGACCGTGACGGCTGAGGGTCCTTGGAAGGGTGAAGACGTCGGGATAAACTGCGCGACTTGCCACAATACAGAGCTGTTCTATCAGGGCAAACGCGTCCGCATTGATGGAGGAGTCGGCAATCACTTCGACCTCGAAGCGTATGTATTTGCTCTGGACGATGCAGTGCAGGAAACTCTGAAGGATTCTGCAAAGTTCGATCGTCTGGCGGCGCGAATGGGAGCTTCGAGTGCTGACGCAAAGAGCGACCTGCACAAACGCTTCGAAACTAATGCCGATCGTATCCATAGTTTCCGGACCACCGTTCTGCTCACTCCCTACCCCTGGGGACCGTCGCGAATGGACGCCATCGCCCTGATCGTTGCCCGCGTAACTTCCGTAGCGCCCGATATTCCTCAGAACTGGTCTGCTGCCCTCGCGCCAACCAAGCCTCCCTTCCTCTGGAATTCCCCGCAGGGCTCGTGGACACAATGGCGCGGCGTGCAACAGGATCCAATCAATCGCAACCTTACCGAAGCCATGGGCGTTTTCATGTCCATGAATCTGACGGCCAAGTCACCCCAGGAAGGACTCTTCGATTCGAATGCTCGCCTGAAGAATATCGAGGAAATCGAGGACTGGCTGACTCATCTCGCGCCTCCCAAATGGCCGGAAGAAGTGCTTGGAAAGATTGATCGCGCCAAAGCGGCGCAGGGAAAAGTGGTCTTCGCCAAGTACTGTACGCAGTGCCACAATTCGTATCCCTATACGTGGACCGAACCCAACAAGTACGGCAAGCGCTTCCTTGAAGTTGGACTTGTGCCTGAAAGCTATGTGGGCACGGATCGGATGCAGTTCGAGGACGTCAGGCCATTTGTGCAAACTGCTCATCTGGCCCCGTATCTCCCCGGACCGCTCAAGGACAAGTCGCTGATTCCAGGCGGCTATCTCTACCTCGGATTGCAGGACAGCATTCTTCAAGTTGCCTTGTCGAAGGTCAAACAGACCGAAGAGGAGGCTATCAAGATGCATGGCTACAGGGAGCTTCCTATCCCACGTGCCTCCGAAGTGCCCCACTACAAGGCAGCGCCGCGCGATGGTGTGTGGGCGACGCCGCCTTTCATGCACAACGGGTCGGTGCCCAATCTGTACGAAATGCTCATTCCGGCAGGGCAGCGCACCAAGAAGTTCTATCTGGGGCGAGATTTCGATCCGGTCAAAGTCGGCGTGGATACTTCAGGGAAATCCGGAACCTATCTTATCGATACGGCACTCATTGGAAGCTCGAATGCCGGACACTCGTTCGAAAACGCTCCCCTTGGGAATGGCGTCATCGGTCCCCTGTTGACCGAGGAAGAGCGCTGGGCGCTCGTTGAGTACCTGAAGTCCATTCCTGAGGAAGCTGGCCGGGTGACGCCATTCGGCGGCCCACCGAACGCGGTCACCGGACATGCTATATATGCGAACCAACCCGCAGCTCCGCAACACTGAACTGATTGTTACAGGAGAGCGCAATGTCAGACCACGTAGATGGACCACGACAGATCGGTGAGCCTGCAACTGACCTCACCGATCTGTTCGCGTTCACCAGCCCGGACAATCCTGTTCACACTGTGCTAGCCGCGAATGTATTTCCTTCGGCTGGTGTGACTGCAATGTTTTCCAACGCGGTCAATCACTCGATCGTGGTTCGCAGAGTGACTGTATCGGGCACTGGCGATGATGCAAAATTCAAGCCAAGCGCTAAAGAGTATCGTTTCAGCTTCCGATTTGACGTTCTTCAACACGCAAACGGCGGCTCGAAGCCGGTGCAGCGCGGCACCTGTACCTGTCCCGATGGCCAGACGTTACCGTTTGTCGTAAACGATGAGAAGGGTGCATCGACTGCGGACGGAGTTTTCCGCGTATTTGCGGGCTTGCGTTCTGATCCCTTCTATCTCGCGTGGGCACCAGGCGTGCTTAAGAAACTTCCTAATCTGTTGCAACACGACAATGTGCTCGCGATCGTCGTCGAGTTCGACACGCAACGAGTACTCAGTCCAAGTGAAGGATCACTTTTTGGGGTGATTGCCGAAACCACCCCACTACCCGGACGCGCCAGTCCGATTGGCGTTAACCCCCCGCGCTTCGATTGGGTGGGCCGTCCGGAACAGACCAACATGCGCTTGAACAATCCTGGGATTGAGGGGGCAGACGATCTGCGCGACCTGTGGAATCAACAGACGCCATTTGCGATCGCAGATGAACTGAAGCCCGTATTTCACCAAAAGCTGGTGGAAAGTCTGACCAACTGGGATATGCGCGATGGGAAGGCGGATTGGCCGCCCGGAGCACTCCAGGCCGCAGCCAATGTCTATCTCGATGATTTCCTGTTGTTCGACGTCTCCAAGCCGACGAGTGACACTAGTTTTTTTGAAATCGAGAAAAGCACACTTCGAGGGAAGCCCTACACGACGGGTGGCGGACGCACGGTTGACGCGAATGTCGTCGACATGATGATCACCTGGATGGTGAATGATGACAAGGAATTTATGCAAGGCGGAGCCACGAGTGCAACAAAGCCAGGGATGAAGACGTTTCCCTACGAGGCTTCGCCGAATACCGAGTTGCAGACGGTTGCCGACAGCGTCGATCTCGCGGCCTCTCCGGACAAGGTCTGGGATCTTATCGGGAAATTTGGTGGCATGTGGCATCCGCTGATTGCCAGCGTAAAGCTCACCGGCGAAGGTGTCGGGCAGTTGCGCACCATCGAAACGATCGATGGCAAGCAGATTATTGAGCGCCTCCAAGCGATGGATAAGTCACAACGCCTCTATCGCTATACAAATGTGAGTGGACTTGGGGTTGTGGATTACTCGGGAACGTTCGATCTGAAGCCAAAGGGCAGCGGAAGCTCCGTGGAGTGGCGGGTCCAGTTTCTTGCCGACAACCAAGCGACCCTTGTTGTAAGGACCATCGTTTCCACTTTGATGAAAACAGGATTCGAAGCCCTCACAAAACGCTTTGGAGCCCTGAAATGATCGAAGTGCCGGAAATTGATCTAACGTATCCGCTGACAGACGGAGACATTGCCGTCAACAATCTGGAGAGCGCACGCCGGCATTCCTGGAGCCGATTCTGGCGCGATCCGTTACGGCCAGGGATCGCGGAGTGCATCGTCGAGCAGGAGCAATTCACGGCGCAGTACGTCGGCGACCTGGGGGCACTAGAGCGGTTAGACGCGCTCGTGCATCAGCTCGACCGCGTAGACGCAGGTGAAATGCGAACGGCCCTCGTTCATGCACAGGTCGCGTCGATGGGACACCGTTTCGCGGAAGCGAGAGGCTTTCTCGCTCAAGCCGAAGCCCATGGAGCGTCGCAAGCCGATGTCCATCGCCTCCTGCTGAGCATCGATCAAGCTTGCGGCACAAACCTGGAGTCTGTGCTGGAAGCTAGGCGCAAGATGGCGGCAGAGTCCGAGCGTCTGGAAGACCTGGTGCCGCTCGGCGGATTGCTGGCTGATCTGCGTGAATTCGATGAGGCTGACAGTGTCTATCGGCTTGCATTGAACGTATACGAAGGTGTCTCTCCGTTCGCCGTGGCATGGGTTTGTTTTCAACTAGGGGCGCTCTGGGGAGAGCTTGTACCGGAACCACAATCTGAGCGGGCTGCGCGCTGGTATCAAAAAGCCATCGAATATTTGCCGTGCTACGTCAAAGCGCGTGTGCACTTGTCGGAGATTTATCTGCGCTCTGGCAAGGCAAGGGACGCGGAAGCCCTACTGGCTCCGGCGGTTTCAAGCGGCGATCCGGAAGTGAATTGGCGTCTCGCAGATGTGCTGGCAGCGATGGAGAGACCTGAGGAAGCGGAAGCGCAGATGCAGGCTGCCCGGTCCGGCTTCGAGAATCTTTTAGACAAATACTTGCTGGCGTTTGCAGATCACGGTGCGGAGTTCTACTCCGGGAGCGGCAACGATGCCGGCAGAGCTTTTGAACTTGCGAGCGTTAATCTCGTGAACCGTCCGACATTGCGGGCCTTCGAACAGGCATATGAAGCCGCTGTCGCCGCTGGAGAGTCGGGACGAGCAGTAAAAATTGTCGCTGCTGCTGAAGAGCGTTGGGGAGCAGCACAAGCCTCCAGATTATCGAAGCTCGCCGAGACTCACGTAGACAAATCAGCGTCGGAGGGAGCAACTGCATGATGATCGATCGTAGAACCCTCATTATTCACGGAGCGACAATCCTTGCAGCCGCTCCGGCCCTGGCAGTCTTGCTGCCAGGCCCGTCGATAGCGCAGACCCCACTCATGATCCGAGCTGAATCAGATGAGAATTCTATCCTATTCAAGATCGATGGCTGGGATGCTTGCGACGCGGAAGTTTCGAACGGAAATGAGGTGTGGCTCAGAATCAATCAATCGTGGCGGGCTGCCTGGCGATAATATGAAGTTACTGAAGACAGCTGGAATGGCGGCATTGTCACGCCAACTTATTAGTTTGACCTGCCTTCTCGTCGTGACTCCCTATCTTTTGACGACACAGGCGAGCGAACTAGCGCGAATGCAGGGAGCGCCGTCGAACGCTTCTGGGCAGGAAGGCATCGTAAAGCTTGCCGACTCGGACATTGAATATTTCAGCCAGGGCCACGGCGAGGCGATTGTCTTACTACCCTTCGGAGGACTCACTGTTGGCTATATGCAAGAACTCTCGCAAGACCTGGCTGATGCGGGATACCGAGTGGTGCGGATCAATTTTAGAGGTTCAGGAGCAAGCACGGGCTCAGAGAAGAACGTGACTCTTCACACCCTGGCAGATGATGTCGCCGGAGTGATCAAAGCCCTGAAGCTGGGAAAAGTTGACATCGCCGGGCACGCGTTTGGCAATCGCGTGGCGCGAACTTTGGCCGCAGATCATCCAGAGTTGGTTCGCAGCGTCATCCTGTTTGCTGCAGGTGGGAAGGTCCCCCCAGACCCGCCTGGAGAACGCGCCTTACAGGCGATTTTCAATCCCGCATCGACCGATACCGACATCCTGAGTCAGATGAAATACATGGTTGGCAATGCTGCCGAAATTCCAATGGCGTGGCAAGCCATCAAGCCGTGCCGTGCTCCGCAGGTGGCGGGAACACAAAGGACAGCGATGCAGAACACGCCCCTAAAGGATTGGTGGGCACCGCCGGGAGGAGCCAAGTATCTCGTGCTGCAAGGAACCAATGACCAGATCGCTCCTCCAGAAAATGGAGTGCTACTGAAGCAAGAACTCGGCGAGAGAGCTATACTCGTTTCATTCCCCGGCGCAGGCCATCTGTTTATTGTGACGGAGCCTAAGAAAGCCGCAGCCGCCGTAGTTTCGTTTCTTCGTCAGACTAGGACTTGATCATTCGATGCGACGTATACGTGCTTAGGTTCGTGCGTCTCGAAAAACCATGGCGAAATCGAGGAACGCCCCGGTCATCTCTTCCAACCTCGGGGGAACATGACAGCCAAGTCCGCCTTATTTGTGATCTTCCTCGAATTGTCGGTGTCAATGATTTGCGCCTCACGCGGTGAGGCACAGTCAGTGACGCCCTCCACAGAGAACCAGGCGTGGCCCGAAGCGGATGCCCATGTGCAACTGCCGTCAAACTGGCGTGTGCTTTCGTTCGTCGGACTGGAGCAGGCAGCGGGTTATCCCTTCCAGCAGTGGTATGCGGCAGGGGCACTGGGCTATCAGTTCAAACCCATTTTGAGGGAGCACATCTTCAATATTGACCCGGACAAAGAGCACTACCTTGTCTTTGGCGGGGGCTATGAGTACCTTCGAACGTCTCAGTCGGGGGTAGTGAAACACGAGAACCGTATAACTATCGACGTGACTCCCGGCTTTCTCCTCCCCGCCAAGATCTTGGTACGCGACAGGAATTGGGTCGAGCTTCGCTGGATCGATGGCACCTACTCGACAACGTATCGGAACATGGTCGCGATCGAACGTGGTTTGTTTGTTCATGGCCTGCGTTTTAGTCCCTTCGGTTCTGCCGAGGTCTTCTACGATAGTCCGAAGCATTCCTGGAACGAAGAATGGTACACCGCAGGTATTCAATGGCCGTATAAGAGTCTTCTCATGGTCGAGACATATTACAAGCGCGAACACTGCGATACCTGTAGTCCCACAAATTGGAACGTGGGAGGAGTGACCCTGCATTTCTACCTCAGGAGTTCGAAGTGAGTCCTGACCTATTTGGAGACGAGGGCCGGCGTTCTCCGGCCAGATCGCATATCCCGCAGAGAGTAAACATCCTTTCGACCGGAGAAGCAGGAACTCTCTGCGTCGAACTATAAAAATGCTTCAGCTGCTCTTGCAGGTGGGACCGTGGTTCTCTGAAAGAAGCTGGCTCATTTGGCTGGCAAGTACAAATTCATCCTTCGCTAGGTCGCTACGGAATGTTGCTGACAGCGAAATCTCTTTCGGCTGCAGTCGACTGTCATTTCTAACAGTAGCCGTCCACCCTCCTCCAACGTTTAATAGATAATAGAAATTTAGCGGGGGGCTTGCGTTTTATGAATTCACGTTTGCCCATCAACTGAGTTTCGGTGTCGTCGTTCTCGAATATTTAGCCGCATCCATTTGTCACCAATGCCCAGGTGCCGAGAGCGTCTCGGGTGTTTTCGGGCGCTCTCGGCAGTGGACTAAAGATCGTATGAGCGAGAGAACAACACCCCAGTGACCCTACTGAGAACCCATCTCGCTGTTCGTCGCCCGTTATCGGTTCTTCTCGTCCCCCTTGCACTCTTAATTACATTTACTGGCCACCTCCGTGCTCAAACCACTTCCACCGGGGCACTGGACGGCGAAACGCTTGATTCCTCCGGTGCTGTGATTCCTGGAGTGAAAATTGAGATCACACGGAAGGAGACCGGGGTGAAATTGTCCGAAACCTCGGATGAGCAGGGAAGATTTACGTTTCAGTTGCTGATCCCCGGTAGTTATGAACTCCAGGCGGTTAAAACAGCGTTCCTTCCGCTAAAACTTGATGACATCAATATTTCGGTCACGGAAACGCTTCGAATCAAACTGCGCCTCCGGCTCGAAACCATCGCGCAGAGCATCAATGTGGCTTCTGACGTTTTGATGACTCAACCCGACAATTCCGCCCTCGGAAGAGTGGTAAACGGTACAACCTTGACAAATCTCCCGCTGGTAACGAGGAACTACACCCAAATCGCCATCCTTTCACCCGGTGTCGTTGCCGGAGTTTTCAACGCAGGAGAGCTGGGAAGCGGTGGGATGCCTCTGTCGCAAATCAGTGGGTCTAGTGATGGGATATTTGTGCATGGAGCGAGGTCCTATGACAATAATTTTCAATTAGATGGAATCAGTGTGAATGACGTGCAAGGCAGCGGAGCCGCAAGCGGTGGACTACCAATTCCCAACCCGGACATTATCCAGGAGTTCAAGGTCCAGACGGGGCTTTACGATGCATCCTATGGTCGATTTGGTGGCGCCAACGTCAGTGTCGTCACAAGGACCGGCAGCAATGACTACCACGGAACTCTCTTCGAGTTCTTCCGCAATGACGTCATGAATGCAAATGACTTTTTTCTAAATGAGACCGGCCAGCCACGGCCTGCCCTCAAGCAAAATCAATTTGGCGCAACTCTTGGCGGGCCGATTTGGAAGGATAAATTGTTTTTTTTTGGTTCCTACCAGGGGACACGTCAAATTAATGGACTAGCCGCTGGACAGGCCAGGATCGCATGTACGGCAACGCTGACCACACCTCCTCTAACAAATGATAGGTCTGCGGCCGCGCTTGGGAGACTATTCGGTGGCATGAGTGGAGCGTTCGGCGGCGAAACGATCAAGCCAGACGGTTCGAACATAAATCCAGTTGCTTTGGCATTACTAAATCTGAAACTTCCGGACGGAAGCTTCCTTATTCCAACGCCGCAGACCGTCAATTCGAAAGCGTCGTTTGCCACCCATGGCTTTTCGGCATTTAGCGAGCCTTGCCAGTTCGACGAGGACCAATTCTCGGTAAATGTTGATTATCTGGTTTCGCAAAAAAGCAAGCTTTCCGCGAGATTCTTCTTTGCCGACGACTCTGAGAATGTCACCTTCCCTGGTAACGGAATAAATCCCAGTGGAAACATCGGGGGATTCCAAAGCCCAAGTGATTCTGGTTACAGAGTGTTTTCGCTCGCCCATACTTACGCCTTCGACAACGCATGGCTGAACGAGGCGCGATTTGGGTATGTCCGGACAACTGGTAACACAACAGCGACAACACCTTTCACCTGGTCGTCTATCGGTGTAACGGCAGGAGAAATGAATGATACAAACGAACTGCCCAGCTTGAATATTCTTGGTTCGGTCAGCATCGCTGCCGGATATCCGAGAGCGTTTGTCCAAAACACGTTCGTTTTCAGCGACGTGCTTAGCATGATTCGCGGAGCTCACTCACTGCGAGCCGGAGGCTCCATTTCGAGATTGCAGGACAATATTAATATCGTAGGACTGGGATCGTTCCTACAGTTTCTGAGTTGGCCGGATTTTCTGTTGGGTCTCGACGCGCAGCAAAACGACACGGGCACGTTTAGCAATGTATATGCTTCGGCCGATGTCTTTGGTCTTATGCAACGAAATTATAACGCTTGGGAGGGCTCCGCCTTTGTCCAGGACGACATTCGTGTTCGTAAGTCACTAACGGTGAATCTGGGCTTGCGTTACGAGCGTTTTGGACAATTCGGGGACACTCTGGGCAGGAACTCGAGCTTCGACGTCAACAAAGTCGATCCGAACCCTCCACCAAGCGGAAGTCTGGCCGGCTATTTAGTTGGTTCCAATTTCCCGGGAGCCCTTCCCGCTGGAGTGCAGCGAGTTGGCAACGATGCCGCGAATTACGGCGAGGGTCAGAACACGTTCGCCCCTCGTATCGGATTTTCTTGGCAGATTTCGCCGCGCCTGAGCCAGTTGGTGCTCCGGGGAGGGTACGGTGCCTACTACTCCCAACCGACCGGACAAGCGTTTTTTCAAAGCGTGTTTGGATCGCCGTTCTCTGATTTGCGACTCAGTATTGGTCTGGCGAACGCGGACGCGACTTTTCAAGGACCGTTCGCCCAGCCTTTTCCGACTCCCGATTCTTTTCCACTCTTTACCCCCTACTCTCCTGGCTCCTCAACAACAATCTATGCCGTCTCGCCCGATTTTCGCCCCGCGATGATTCAACAGTATTCACTGAATCTTCAATGGGAGCTCCATGAAGGATGGCTTTGGGAAGTAGCGTACGTGGGCACTCGAGGTATTCACCTCTTACGTCTGCGATCTCCAAATCAAGCGCTGAACGCGACGCCTGATCATCCCATCAGGGGCCAGACGACGGATACTCTGGCTAATATTTCCCTGCGGGCTCCTGTCCTTGGTGTAGCGCCTGACTCATTTCAGGAAATGGAGTCCGACGGAAGTTCTTGGTATAACGGCCTCGAGGTCAGCTTGACAAAGCGATTGGCCCACGGCTTTCAATTCCTCGCATCTTACACATTCTCTAAGACACTGGATACGGATGGAGCTGACATCAATGGGACCTCTGCCGGGAATACACTCACATTAGGAGACCAGAATTCACCCCAACAACGATGGGGCCGGGCTAGTTCCGACCGTACTCATCGATTTGTTTTTAGCGGAACGTGGACGCTTCCTGGTCCATCCCGCGGCATAAGCCGCGTAATTCTTGGAGGGTGGGCCTTGAGCGGAGTGGCGATCATTCAGTCCGGAAGCGCGCTCACTATCGCTCTGACTAATGCGACGAATGTCTACGGGATCAGCGAAGATCGCGCGCAGCTGACGGGTACGTGCACAAAAAGTCAGTTGGTCATGGGAGGTCCGATCGAATCGAAACTCAATGGATATTTCAACGTTTCCTGTTTCACGACTCCGCCGGTGATCGGTGCGGATGGCATTGGAACGGCGTTCGGCGATAGTGCCACCGGATTGGTCAATGGCCCAGGGCAAGCGAACATTGATCTCGCGGCTACGAAGACGCAAGTGCTTCCTTGGCTCAATGAAAAGACAACTCTCGAATTCCGCGCTGAGTTCTTCAATGCCCTCAACCATCCGCAATTTGCAAATCCCGACAGCAATTTCTCGTCACCAACGTTTGGTGTCATCAGCAGCACGTCGGTCAATCCTCGTGTCGCGCAACTGGCGCTGAAGTTAAGTTTCTAAGGCCGTTTGCTTGCCCTTCGAACGCGCCGATGGTCTGTAGAGCCGTGTTGAACGGATCAACTGTCGACCGCCAACGGCAATCTCACAATGGAATTCTTGGTTGTCGCCCAACAAAGAAGACGTTCTGTTACTTTTGACACTGTCAGGCAAATGGCCGGATGCCTAGCATCCACTCAGAACGAACCGGCGCAGACGGCTTGCCGGTCGCCACGTTAGGAGTGTTTACGCCTGCCTTCTAACGCAAAGCATAGGTAGAACCCGGGTTTGGTCTGCCTTTTCCATCTCGTCTTCCATCGGCATACAGATAGGACCGATGGTTTGGAGATTCTTGGGACGACATGAACGATGTACGAGTTGCAACCATGCAAGCATCCTCCATAAACGCGGGCTGTTGCCGGCTGACCGTGCCCTGGCTAGCGAGACTGCTGGCTATTGGTTTTGCGATGTCTGCGTTTTGCACGATCTCGTCTGGCGCGGACACCCCCCCTCCCAAAGAAGTTCTGGTTCTAAACAGCTTCGCCGATCCTCGCATATACGACCCTCTCAAGGCTCTCAAAGCGGCGGTTCGAAGCCATTTCCACGGCCTCGTGAATTTTAACGTCGAGTATCTGGAATCGCAGCGCTTCGAAGCTCCAGGTTACGAGAAGAGCCTGAGCGAGACGTTGTCCCATGTGTATGCCGGCAAACACCTGGATGCGGTTGTGCCGATAGGGTATCCAGCGTTGAAATTCGCACTTACCCATCGCGACGAGATCTTTCCCGGCACTCCAGTTGTTTTCTCGGACGTCCACCTTGGCAGGCTCCAAGGTCAGAAGCTCCCGGCGAACATAACCGGCGTTACTGAAAACGTGGATGTCCGGGGTTCATTGGAACTTGCCTTTCGGCTTAATCCGGATACGAAAGATGTCGCGTTGGTCACAGGAACAACGGAGTTCGATCGATATTGGCTGAAAAGTTTTCACGAGCAGTTTGCTCCGTTCAGGGCGAAGGCGGACATCATCGATTTGGTGGATCTCCCAACCGATCAGTTGCTAACACAAGTATCCAATCTTCCGCCGCACACCGTCGTCTTCGTTCAAGAGTCGCAGCCATCCTCCCATCAGCCTGTTATCGACGCTTTCGACGTCATTACATTGATCGGTGAACGCCTTCCTACATATTGCTTTCTCGGAGGCTATTGTGTGGGCCACGGAGCAATCGGCGGATCCTACGCGGATTCCACCGCCCTAAGCGCCGACACTGCAAACCTAATCGTGCGAATACTCTCAGGTGAGAATGCGGGGAACATCCCGGTGGTCCACGAATCGGAATCCCACGTTGAAGTGGACTGGCGTCAGCTTCGCCACTGGAACATTCCAGAGTCGGCCCTTCCCGCTGGCAGTGTTGTTTTATATCGCGAGCCCACCCCTTGGGAACGTTACAGGAAATTCTTCCTTGGCGGCATTGCACTGCTTGTCTTTCAGGCCCTGCTTATCATTGGCCTGCTAAAGGAACGATCGAACAGAAGAGTGGTTCAGCGATCTCTGGTCGTAAGCAATGCGGTGCTCAAGAAGTCGGAAGCCGAGCTCAGGGAAAGCGAGGAGCGCTTCCGCCGGGTCGCCAACACGGCTCCTGTGCTGATCTGGATGACCGGGACGGACAAGCATTGCAGCTTTCTCAATCAAGGCTGGTTGAGCTTCACGGGCCGATCCATGGAACAGGAGTTAGGAGAAGGATGGGTTTCCGGGGTGCATCCAGATGACCTTGAGAATTTTCTGGGAATCTATTCGGCCGCCTTTGACGCTCGGGCCGCGTTCGAAAGGGAATACCGCCTCTCCCGTTTCGATGGGGAGTACCGCTGGATCCTTGACTCTGGTACGCCCCGATTTGAATCCAATGGCGCCTTCTGTGGCTATATTGGATCGTGCGTCGACATTTCGGAGCGAAAGCTGTCCGAAGCGTCCCTCCAGAATTTGAGCGGACGCCTCATCCGCGCCCAGGAGGAAGAACGCGCCCGCATCGCAAGGGAGTTGCATGATGACTTTAGCCAGCGCATGGCGCTCCTGAGTCTTGGCCTCGTACAACTATGGAAGCGACTCCCTCCGTCAGAAAAGGAGGAACGAGCCAGGGTCTGGGAAATGCAGCAGCGTTGCCAGGATGTGACCGATGACATGCATTCTCTCTCTCATCAACTGCATTCGAGCAAGCTTGAGCTGGTAGGCCTGGTGTCGGCTCTCAATGGTCTTTGTCAGGAACTCAGTGAGAAATACAAGATTGACATTCAGTACAGCTCCTGCGAGTTGCCTTTTCATGTTTCGAAAGATGTAGCTCTTTGTTTATATCGAGTCGCTCAGGAATCGCTCGGCAATGTCATTAAACATAGCCAGGCCGATAATGCACATGTGGAATTGGGTGCAAACGGAAGCGGAGTGAGTCTCCGCATTTTAGACGCGGGCAGAGGTTTTGACCCTGACGTTTCAAACCCGCACGCAGGAATTGGATTGGCAGGGATGCGCGAACGTCTTCGGCTTATCGGGGGAAGGCTCTTAATCAATTCGGAACCCCTGCGAGGTACAGAGATTCTTGCCGAGGTGCCGCTGTGCTCCCCCAATGAGACTCACGCGAGTTTACAAACGGCGAAAGGGAGGGAATTATGAGACGACCACGTGTACTGCTGGCGGATGACCACGAGATTTTGGTGGATGGACTGAGGAGCGTTCTGGAGCCGCAGTACGAGGTTGTAGGCACGGCACTCGACGGACGGGCGTTACTCGAGGCTGCGGCCAAATTGCTTCCTGACATCATCGTGCTGGACATAGGCATGCCCCAACTGAATGGGCTGGACGCCGCGCGGCAGCTCAAACGCACAATGCCCAAAGTGAAGCTTATCTTCTTGACGGTGAATAAAGACCCCTACATCGTGGGCGAGGCTTTTCGGGCAGGCGCTTCCGCGTTTTTACTGAAACAGTCAGCAGCCTTGGAGTTGACGGATGCGATTCAACAAGTAACGAAGGGCGGTTCCTACGTGACGCCACGTGTTTCCGAAGGTTTGACCAATATTTCCTTGCGCTCTCCCGAAGACCGTGAAAATGCGCCCGAACCCACTCCTCGGCAGCGGGAAGTCATCCAACTTTTGGCGGAAGGACGCTCGATGAAGGCAGTAGCCGACGCTTTGCATATCACGGCACGCACAGTTGCGGAGCACAAATACAATGTTATGGAACTCTTGCAGCTGAAGAGCAACTCCGATTTAATAAAATACGCCATCAAGCACGGGCTTATCTCTCTCCAGAGCTAGCTCCAGCAGCTTTTTCCCCTACACCGTTACTTCTACGTATGGCCAGCCTTGTGAATCGCAAGCAGAATTATGGCAGAGGTCCGTCTGGGCGGAGAACGAAAAGGGCTGATGGGGGAAGTTACTCTGCGAGCCGAACTTGCTCTCAAACTTTAGTGTGTGTTCACCACCTAGCTAGGACTGACAAATGGCTCATGAATGAACTCTTATGATTCTAAGGAAAGTGTTGGTTGCGGATGATCTCCCTGACGTGTTGAGTGCTGTCGCCGACTTATTACGGGAATCCTTCGAGGTCGTTGCTCTGGTTTCTGACGGACGAGCCGCCCTGGAGGCCGCTCTAGCGCTCGAACCTGATCTAGTCGTCCTGGACATCTCCATGCCAGAGATGACTGGGATTGAGGTCGCGAGGGAGCTCAAGAAGCGCCATAGCAGGGCCCGGATCGTTTTCTTCACGGTTCATAAGGACGCTGACATCTTGGCGACGACGCTTGCCGCTGGAGGGTTAGGTTATGTCTTGAAAGTGCACATGGAAACAGACCTTATTCCAGCAATGCATGAGGCGCTTGCCGGTCGTGTATATGTCTCCCGTTTTTCACCCCGCAAGGAACCGCGTGAAGGATAAGAGCTGGGGCTCTCGAAGAAGTTTTTCGGATGCTAAGTTTCGTCGAGCGAGGATACCGTTACTTTTGAGGGTTACATCGCGGAAGGAGTTCGCTCAGTATCTCGATTGCGGAGCGTTCGCAACCGAGCGCTGCCCTTTCGACAATTAGGATAATTGGGGACAGATGGAACATTACACTTTCCGAGAAGAGGACCACCGCGACTCAAGGCTCACAGAGCGGACTAGAGTCTTAGAAAACGTTCCGCCACCCCCGTCTAGACAGCATGAGTGCGCGAGGCGGATCGAGAATAGAAAGGCCAAAAATGAATCTCTCATGGACAAGAAGCCTCACGGCTGTTGCATTGCTACTCTGCGTCGCGGTTGTTGTCCCGAGAGCGTGCGCCGGTCAAGCCCAAACACAATCAGACGATGCCGCTTCGTCGAAGCCGGAAACTACGGTTTCCTCGCAGGACAAACCTGATGCTAAGCCAGCCGACAAAAAATCGGCAAAAGCGAAACCGGCAGAAGACGAATCCCCGGCCAACGCCGGTACGGAAGCCCTTCAGAAAGCCACACAAAACCCGGTGGCGAGTCTCATCAGCGTTCCTATCCAGAACAACAATAATTTTTCAATTAGTCCAGGCAACCGAACACAGGACGTTTTAAATCTTCAGCCCGTCGTACCCATTGGCATTTCGAAGGACTGGAACCTGATCGTCCGCTGGATCATGCCGATCATCTACCAACCACTACCCATCCCACCAGCGGCTCCGCAAACGGGCGTCTACGGATTCGGGGATATGGTGCCGACATTTTTCCTGTCACCTAAGAAGCCCGGGAAGTTGATCTGGGGATTAGGCCCAGTTTTCCAGTTACCCACGGCAACAAGCACGTATCTGGGGCAGGGCAAGCTGGGCATTGGGCCATCCGCCGTAGCTCTGATGCAACCAGGCCATTGGACCCTAGGCGTGCTGTTCAACAATGTGTGGTCGGTGGCTGGTTCGGGCAGCCGTCCGTCCGTTAATCAATTCCTGCTGCAATATTTCATCAACTACAACTTGAAGAAGGGCTGGTACATAACCTGGCAGCCCACCTTAACAGCCAACTGGGAAGCGACCAACGGCGGTAGGTGGGTAGTGCCGTTTGGTGGAGGGATTGGAAGAATCATGAAACTCGGATTCCAGCCAGTGTCCATCACCGCGCAGTTTTATGGCAACGGTGTTCATCCTCCTGGGGCATCGTCCTGGACCATGAGATTGCAACTTGCGCTGCTTTTTCCCAAGTTGTCCAAGGAGATGGAGCAGATGATGCTTGAGAAAAAGCTGGATGAGCTGAATAAGGAACAACCTCAGAAGAATTGAATACGACCCGAGAGCGGTCGGAGAACCTATTTATGGTCGAAGCTCGGGGATTGGCATGAATTGCATCACGTTCGGGACTTCACCCGGAAAATATATTAGCGCGGTTCGATAGCCACGTCGTACATTCGCTTGAGTTGCTACTTTGAGATGCAGCTCTAGATTCGATTCATTACTTTGTACATATCCCAGCCAATCAGATTGACTTCTGTTTCCTGGAAAGGTTCGGTGATCGGCTTGCCATCCGCGCCGCGAAATTTGGGCCTAAAGCCGACCGCACGATTTGGCGTGTGGGTGGGATATACAACAGCGGAATCTTGGACGTCGAAGCGAAAAACAAGGGAACATTGAGGGAACAATAAGAATTTCTTCGAGTTCCTTATTGTTTCTTTTCAATGACTTAGTGTTCCCCAGGATTCCCTCTAAGTCCTTTAGATTCATGTCGGTAATGTTTTCGACTCCCACACGCTTCCGCCATATCTCTCTGATCTGTCGGAAGTTGCAAAAAAGGAGGCAGCGAAAGGCAGCAATAAGAGATTTTGGGTCCGGTTCTTGCGCAAATTCAAGTGACGGCACTTATCGCCCTTCAGGCGAAGCGAGCCGGCGGGCCTCCGGTGATCTTTAAGCAATAGCCAGCCTTAGGCCCGCTCCACTACCCGGGAACCTTTTGGCTGGGGACATCATCCAACCTGACGACCCGAGATTTACATTGCGGCTTTCGGGAGGCAGCATAGACATGCGCAGAAGTAGCGTGGGGCCCTCGCAACTCTTGAGACCGCAAACACCTTGGGCGCCTTCGTGGTGGGCATTAACAAGTCTCACCTTGCTGGCGCTTGCGTTTGGCGCTCCCGTGCGATCTCAAGAGCTACCGCGTCAGGCGGAATCAGTAGCAGACGCCGCGCGGAACGTTCGCGAGAATCAATCAAATTCCACGAAGCATCCGAAGATCGTCACCAACGATGACCTTCGCGCGCAGTATCCGGTGCCGAGCACTTCCGCTTCTCCCGCAGAGTCCTCGACGAGCGCGGCTGAATTGCCAAAGCCGCAGCCAGGAGAGTGCGATAATCCTGACGCCGACAGGCTGAAAGCGGACCTTCTGGCCGCCCAGGCGCAGCAGGACCAAGTTCGTCGCGAAGTTTCGTATAACCCCCTAGCCATCTCTGGCGGCGATGTCGATATGAAGAATTTCAAACCCGGCTCCTCGGGGGTTGCCCTTGGAACTCCACCGCTTCTAGAAACGAAACCTCCGGTCACCGCGCGAATCGAGGAAGTCAGTCTCGATGAGAAGATTGCGTCACTGACGAGAGCCTTGCGCATTGCCTGCGACTCTACTAAAGACGCGGGAATCCAGAGGGAGCTCGATGGCGCAGAGCAAGAGCTGAAGGTAATGCAGCGCGAGTTCGATCTGGACCAGGCCGCTTATTATTCCAAGACCAATTACGCCGCAGACACCTCGGGCAAAGCCAGGCTCGATGCCCAGGCCCAGCAAGTGCAGTACCTGCAGTCAGAGGTCGAGCGATTGAAGGCCGAGCTTACTGCGGCGAAGCCCAATCAAATCCTAAATTAAGCAGGTCTGCGGAATGGTTCGTAAGCGTTGTTCCCCTACACGAGCTGTTAGGCACTCGAGCTATGAGTGCAGCATTGCGCCTCGTCGACGACATGTAGATGGGCTTTGTGGTAGACCAATTGGTCGACGGAAGAAGACTTCGACCGCTGACGGTTCGCTGCTTTTCCGGCAAAGTGTCTTAAAGTTCCCGCGCCTTCAACAGCAAGATCAAGAAGCTGACCTTCAACCTCGGGCCGATGCAGCTCTCAGAAGCGGACAAGGAAAAGGCTGCGAGAGCAATCGCCATTGCCAGAGACTATGCGGCCGTTGTAATCCGAACCGCCGCGATTCCAAACGTGAGTGCAGCCGGCCCAAGCCGGCAGCACTCAAGGTTCGTTGTCGACGTGACAAGGACATACCTTGCCAAAAACTAGATCTGCGATGCCGCTCTGGCCTCTCCATCCGGCTTCTGGATTGCACTGGGATCCGAGGATTCCGAACATCGGATGATTGAAAACGAATAGTCTGTGCGCAGACTGGCAATTCTGACAATAGACGTTGCTGGCGGCGCGTACTAGCGTTCTACTTTTGGGGCTCCTATTCGTGAAGGAGAAATCATGAAACCACTCATTGGAAAGTTCGTTATGTTCGCGCTGGGCGTGCTGACGATTGGAGTGTTTGCCGGGCGGGCTCAGATAATGAATCAACTCGACTTCAAGATGGCCCAGCCGTTTACGGTCGGGGATGCCACTTTACCGGCTGGGGCTTACATAATCAGACCGGTCCAGGGAACCGATCAGACGGTTATCGAGATAAGCGCCGCCAGCGGTAAGCCCAGTGTTATGGTGGAGGTGAATTCCGCTCAACCGGACGCGGCCCAAAGTGGCACTCAACTCATTTTCAATAAGTACAACAATGTACTGGCGTTGTCGTTGGTCTTTCCGGGTGGCGGGAACACGGGCTACCAATTGTATCAAGGGCATCCCGAGAAACTAGCTGCGAAGACCGAAAAGCCAACGAAACAAACTGTCGCAGGTACCGCGAAGTAAGGACGACGGGCGGTACAACCAGCATTCGGCTCCAATTGGCGGGACGGCGGTAGTGAGCACTTCCGTGGAGAGAAGGGCACGACTTGGGAGGGTGGATTCCGGGTGCCTTGTGCGGCTCCGTGGTCCGGCGTCATCAAGCCAAACACCATTGTTCCTTTTCAACGACTTAGTGTCCCCAGCATTTCTCTAAGTCCTTTAGGATCCAATGGGTATTGTTTTCGACCTCCGCACGCTTCCGTTATCCATTTGAAGTGGCGGACATTAGAGAAAAAAGCTGACGGAGATATGTTGTCTGCGCGCTAACGGGAGGTTGTGGAAAAGAATGATCGGTTTCTTCTCCGAACTTCTGCGATGACTTATTTTGCGCGCAACGTGTCACGCGCCACGCATCCCATCGCGCCTACAATTCCGAACATCATGGAGAACGGTAAGCCCGCATGGGGGATCATTCCCATGTTTCCACTCCCCAAACCCGCGGCGTATCCGATACCGAAACCCACGCCCATGCAGCCGAGGATGATGAGTACGTTGAGCAGTTTCCACTTCACGTCCTGTCCAGTCGCGATGGCGAACCCCGTACCCAAAACCAGCGCCGCCAGCCACAGTACGGCCATGAGTTCGCCCTCCCAGTACGCACCGATATGACAAACATGAACCAAAAGGGCCGTATAGTTCAACGTTTAAATATCGGCAAATGGCCCCGCCAAACGTGTGCAGGATATTCACATCCTCAGGCGCGTGGCAAGCATTTGTGATCTGCTCGCGGAGGGTACAGAAGAGTCGATGATCGGCGGGTGGAAGAGAGCTCCTGCAGGGGATAATTGGTTAACAACAACAGCCGCCCCCCTGGTTTTTTCACAGGCGTTGATTCTAAGGGATTTAAAGTTGCTTGTTTTGAGGCACTTTTGTAACTGTTGATTCTAAAACAGTTCGCGGACGACGCCTCCAACCACAGCTGTTCGGGCCCAACGCAGGCGGACTTGGAAAAGTGCGCGAGGAACGTCGCACTGTGCGGGCGAAAGAATCCCAAGACTATAGTACCAGAAATACACTTCCATTGTCAAGAATACTCAGTTCGATTAAGAAAACAAAGGAGTTGGGGCCGCGACAGTTCTAATAGCGCACCTGGAAACAGCCTCATGGAAGCGATTCCAAGTCCAGGCGCACCTCGGTCGTGTTTACAGTGGGCGCGGAGGACCGGGAAGCGATCTGGCGGTGGTCTTGGGCGATGGCCGGCCAGGTTTTTTCGGGGATGCTTAGGAAGGCGCTGACAACTTCAGGGTCAAACTGCGTGCCCGAGCATTCGCGGATAATCTGACGGCCTGACTCGAAGGAGGAAGCCCGACGATAGGGCCGGTCGGAGGTGATGGCGTCGAAGGAATCCGCCACGGCGAAGATTCGGGCGCTCGGGAGAATCTCCTCCCCCTTGAGGCCGCGGGGATAACCGCCGCCATCGTAGCGCTCATGATGAGTCAGGACGATTTCTGCAGCGTCGGCAAGAAAGGCGATGTCCGCAACCAGATCGAAGCCGATCTGAACGTGTCGCTGCATGAGTTTTCGTTCTTCCGCGGTGAGCGGGCCCGGTTTGAGGAGAATGCCGTCCGGGATTCCAAGTTTACCGATGTCATGCAAATGAGCACCTTTGGCTAGACTTCCCAACTTATCCTCAGACCAGCCCATGGTGCGGGCAATCTCTAACGCGTAGCGGCAGACGCGCTGGGAGTGGCCAGCGGTTTCGTTGTCGCGAAGGTCGATGGCCGCGCCGAGTGCTTGCAGGGTGTCTTCATAGCTGCGCTCGAGCTTCTGGAGAGCTTCTCGGAGCTGGACGGTGCGGTCCGCAACCATTTCTTCGAGATGCTGGCGGTAGTTTTCGACCTGCTGCTCAAGATACTGCTTGTGAAGTGCGCTCTCCAAACTGGCAATGACAGCGTTTTCGATGAGAGGTTTGACGAGATAATCGTCCGCGCCGCAGCGCATGGCTTGCACACCAACTTCCACGTCGTCTACACCCGTTGTCACCAGGAACACTATGTGGGGATAGCAGCGGCGAACCTGGGCAAGAAGTTCCAGGCCACTAATGCCGGGCATTTGGAGGTCGGAAATGACGGCATCGTAGCACGCATGTTGCAAGGCAGCGAGGGCTTCTTCGCCAGAATTGGCGGTCGAGCAAGAAAAGGCCGGCGGTTGCAACATGATGGCGAGGAGTTTGCATGCTGCGCGCTCATCGTCGACAGCGAGAACGCGGACGATGGACGGGCGAGCATTTGTAGTAGCACCAAGGCTGGTTGCATCCTGACGCGAAAAAGATTCGTGGGCAATGGCCATCGGATGAGTGCGCCTGAAACCCTAACTGAGCACCCACGGCCCAGTTTTCTCGACAAAACGGAATCCGAAATGGCGAAGGGGAGCAGCCTTTGTGTCGGAATGAACGATCCTAGCCTTGCCGACATACGCTGTCGCGCGGTCTGTGAGAAACACTTCGACTATGGAATCGACCGGAAACTCTGCCGAGCAGGCGCACAGAAAGCCACTGAGGCTGACATCCTCGGTGGTCGTGTCCACTTCCGCTTTATTGCCGGACTTGTCCGTGCCGCGCAGTTTGAGAGGGACGCGTAAACGAACGCGGACCTCGGATCGAGGAATAAAGCGGCGGACCTTGGTCAATTGGGTAAGGCAAGTACGCAGTGCGGTGAAATCGATTGGTTTTTCGAAATAGGCGAAAGCGCCAAGCTGCTTGCAGTGATCCTTGGTCTGTCCTCCGGCCTCGCCACTGACGATAATGACGGGAATTTTTTGCGTATGGCTAAAACCGGTGAAGGTCTGAAGGAGTTCATAGCCGGAATAGTTGGGCATGCGAAGGTCCAGCAAGATGGCGTGTGGCTTGTGTTCGAGAGCGAGAGCCAGGCCCTCCTGGGGCTCGCCAGTGTCGATAACTTCGAAGGCGTCGCTCAGCTCAAGACGAATCAAGCGCCGGATGGCCTCGTCGTCGTCAACTACCAGGATTTTTTCCATCGCGGATTTCCTCCTAACGACCGGGCCGGATCGCGTTTCCCACGAGTTCGGGCGCGGAGTTTGAAACGGGCGCCGGCTTCTTGCCGCCGTCCAGAACTTCGCGAACCTTGCGGAGAAAGACCTCCTCGGTGAAGGGCTTGTGCAGAAGG
>Ga0210384_10000591_pt1 | contig 54873 bp, 37 predicted proteins | sample IncBWH2MmetaG_FD_160574 | JGI IMG/M metagenome (GOLD analysis project Ga0210384, IMG submission 160574) | Forest soil microbial communities from Barre Woods Harvard Forest LTER site, Petersham, Massachusetts, United States - Inc-BW-H-2-M | ecosystem: Environmental > Terrestrial > Soil >...
CATTCAACGGCAGCGGCAGCGCGCCTCGAGTTCCGGCAAACTCGGGTCCAACTACGTTGTGAAAGATTCCATGATCGGCGGATTCGCGATGATCGCGTTTCCCGCTGAGTATGCCGCCAGCGGCGTGAAGACTTTCATCGTGAACCAGGACGATGTTGTGTGGGAAAAGGATCTAGGCCCGAAAACCACGGCGCTGGCGTCTACGATGAAATCCTACGACCCCGGCCCTGGCTGGGTGGAATCGCCCCGAGAAGAGCCCGACAAGCCGGCAGACAGCAATCCGTAGTAACAAGAATTGGCGTATTGCTGATCGCCAGTCACTTTCAGATCTTCGGACTGGTTTTCGTTGCTGCGCTAAGAAATTCCCAGGCTCGGACTATTTCCGCGACGCTCCACGCCTGTGCGTAGCAGCCTGCCGGGGGGAACGGCGGATCGCCGCCGAAAATTTCTCCGATCGTGCCCAATCCCCCGTCGTAGATCGTTTTGCCTAGCGGCTCCAGAAAACTTTGTGCGACAGCCGCGTTACCATACGTGCAGAAATGCGCCAGTGCGAATGGCCCGAGCAGCCAGGCCCATACCGTACCCTGATGGTAGGCCGAGTCTCGCTCGCGAGGCCCGCCTCCGTATTGCCCGCGATAGCCCGGCTCGAATGGCGCCAGGCTACGCAGTCCGTGCGAGGTCAACAGATGTTGCCCCACGGCGTCTACCACGCCCTTCTGCTGTTGCGGCGTCAGCGGACATACTGGAAGCGACACCGCGAAAATCTGGTTCGGGCGCAGGGTCGGATCGTTTCCTAGGCTGGGCGAATCGATGACATCAAAACAATAGTTGCGATCACCATTCCAGAATTTTTGGAAGTTCCTGCTGGCCTTCTCTCCCAACTTCTGGTAGCCGCGACCGGATCGCTCCAGCAGCTTGGCGAAATCCGCCATGGTGTTTAACGCGTTGATCCAAAGCGCGTTAATCTCCACGGGCTTGCCGGTGCGGGCGGTCACTACCCAATCAGCAACCTTCGAATCCATCCAGGTCAGTTGCACCTCGGACGTGCCTGCGAAGACCAGAGCGTCCGCAGGATCCACGTGAATGTTGTACCGCGTGCCGTGGACATACGCATCCACGATGCTCGCCAAAATAGGGAACAGCTCGTTTATGAAGGTAAGATCCTGTGTGGCCGAATAATACTGGCGTACCGCCTCGAAAAACCACAGCGCTGCGTCGACTGAGTTGTATTCGGGCTTGCCACCAGCATCCGGGAAATTGTTAGGCAACATTCCGCCGTCCACGTAATAGGCCATGGAGCGCAGGATTTTTCGCGCGACTTCCGGCCTTCCCAACGGCAAGGTCAGACCAGTCAGCGAAATCATGGTATCGCGGCCCCAATCGGCAAACCACGGATAGCCGGCGATGATCGTCAATCCATCCGGGTCCTGCGGCAATTCGCGGCGCACAATAAATTGGTCCGCGGCCAGCACCAATTGCCACAGCCAAGCCGGTTCATCGTCGGCCGCTACTTGACACGTGGCTGCGTGCCTCGTTTGCCATGTCCTGAAGAGTTTCCATTCGTGATTTGAGCGATCGGCGCGCGCTTGCTCGCCATCCAGAGAAGTGCCCGCTTCCGTGGAAAACACCAGCGTCACGCTTTCCCCTGGTACCAGCGTGCAACAATGGAGCCCGGCGAATAGCCGGTCTTCGTGATCGTCCAGTCCCCGCGCGCGTTCTCCCGCAAGGAAAAAATCACGATACCACTCGTTTTGTGCTTCGAACCTGCCCATTTTGCTTTTTAAATAGAAGGGCGTGGCTCCGTCGAAGGCGTGTACGGCGAGCCCCCTCTCGACAGCGTCGATGCGCATTTGCCAGTCTTCCGCGTGGGTGGTGGCGTGAAAATCCCGGTAGTTTACGAGGATTTTGGTTTCCAGTTCGATGGGCGCACGGCCTCGAACGAAGGTGTATTCAACGTACGTAGTGTTCTCGTCCTGTTTCATCCAGATGCGTTTTTCCAGCAGCGCGTCGGCTAACGCCAATCGCCACACCGGTTTAGTACCTTCCAGATGAAACCCTTCGATTTGTAGATAGCCTTTAGGGGAGACGGATCCGCTGAGCCAGCGGTTGGTTCCGATCGCGTAAACAGTGTCAAGGTAACGCGCGACTTCATCCACGCCGGCAACGAGAAGCGTGCGTACCGCAGGCGGCTGCAGAGCGGCCATCAGCAACCCGTGATAGCGCCGCGTGGCGGTCCCCGCAACAGTTCCAGAGGCGTAGCCGCCCAAACCATTGGTGACCAACCATTCGCGTTTCTCCGCAGCCTCCAGGTCTCCGCAAATTTCGCGCCCGAATTGCACTTCGGCCAGCAGCGACACAGTTATTCACCGCTCTGTTCGAGAAGTTTCGCTACCAAACCTGTCCAGCCCGTCTGGTGATTCGCGCCCAGCCCGGCGCCCGAGTCTCCGTGGAAATATTCGTAGAACCAAATCAAATCCTTCCAGTAAGGGTCGTAGTTGAAGAGTTCGTCCTTTCCGGCAAACGGACGCCGCCCGTCTTTTCCTCTCATGAAAATTCGCGTTAACCGCTTGGAAATTTCCCCGGCGACTTGCCAAAGATCCGCTTCATTTCCTGAGTGCGTCGGGCACTCCACTTTAAAATCTTCACCATAGTAGTAGTGATATTTCTGCAGTGACTCGATGAGCAGGTAATTTACCGGGAACCAAATGGGCCCGCGCCAATTGGAATTACCGCCAAAGATCCCAGTGGTCGATTCCGCTGGCTCATAATCCACTCGGCTGACGTGTCCATCCACTTCCACTTCGTAGGGATGCTCGAGGTGGTAGCGCGACAAAGCGCGTATACCGTAATCCGAGAGAAATTCGGTCTCGTCCAGCATGCGCGAGAGCACCCGTTTCAATTGTTTGCGATTGACCAGCGACAACTGCCGCCGCACGCCTCGCGCAGAGCGCTGGGTCATTTCGATGTGCTCCGGCACATCCGGGTGATTGTCTATGAACCATTGCATACGGCGCTTGAAGCCCGGTAGGCGGTCTACAATCTCGGGCTCCAGCGTTTCCACCGCGAAAAGCGGGATCAGCCCGACCATCGAGCGGATCTTCAGAAAATGCTCTTCACCGTTCGGCAAATGGAGAAGGTCATAGTAGAACCCGTCTTCGGCGTCCCACAACGAGCGCCCCTCCGTTCCAACATCGTTCATCGCCCGCGCAATGTAGACGAAGTGCTCGAAAAATTTGCTGGCAACGTCTTCGTAGGCCATATCTTCCTTGGCAAGCTCCAGAGCCATCGCCAGCATGTTCAGGCAAAACATGCCCATCCAGCTTGTGCCGTCGGACTGTTCCAGGTGGCCGCCTGTCGGCAACGGAGCCGAGCGGTCGAAGACCCCGATATTATCCAGGCCCAGAAAGCCGCCTTGGAAAATGTTATGCCCGTCGGGATCTTTGCGATTTACCCACCATGTAAAATTCAAGAGCAGTTTATGAAATACTCTTTCAAGAAACACGCGGTCGGCTACTCCGCGTACGCGTCTTTCGATCTTGTACACTCGCCACGCCGCCCATGCATGCACGGGCGGATTCACATCGCTAAAATTCCACTCGTAAGCCGGTAATTGGCCGTTGGGATGCATGTACCACTCGCGGAGGAGCAGAATGAGCTGATCTTTCGCGTAGTCGGGATCGATAATTGCCAGTGGAATGCAGTGAAATCCCAAATCCCACGCGGCGTACCACGGGTATTCCCAATTGTCTGGCATGGACATCACGTCATCGTTGTACAGGTGCGTCCAATCCTTGTTGCGTCCATTCCAGCGTTCCTTCGGAGGTACAGGCCCCGCTGGATCTCCTTCCAACCAGGTGCGCACGTCGTAGTGGTAGAACTGCTTGCACCAAAGCATTCCGGAGTAGGCCTGGCGCATTACCGCTCGCGCTTCGTCCGACAAACCTTTGGGAATGCGCGACGCGTAAAATTCGTCGGACTCTTTTTGTCTTTGTGCAAAGGCGGCGTCGAAGCCTGCGCCAAAATCATTGGTCGCCGGCACTCCGGAGGTCCGCTCCTGCTGTGCCGGGGGAGCCACCATCCCAACGGTTGGGGAATCCAGGTTCATTCCTGCCAATAGGGATAGGTCCGTCAGACGCAACTTCAGAGTAGCCGTCTCTCCCGGCCCCAGCTGCAGTGGATAGTGTGCAGCCATTTTCGTACCCATCTGGCTGGGATTTACCGCGGTTTTTTGTCCTTCGACTAGGTACCGGCCAAACGCATCCTTCACATAGGGTGTGCGACTTTTGTAGTTAAAGACCTTTTCGAAGTTGGTTTCGTTTTCGGTGAAAAGCAGCGCCGGTTGGCCAGAGGCAATCAGCCATCTTTTTCCATATTGCCAATGCTCCAACTCCACGCAAACTGCGCCGGGAACATCCGGGGCTTTCCGCGCCGTTGGTCGTCGCAAATCTTTCCCCCACGACCAGGTATTCCGGAACCACACAGTGGGCAGAATGTGCAGTGGAGCGAGTTCCGGTCCGCGGTTGATCGCCGTGATCTTGATCAGGATATCTTCGACATCGCATTTTGCATATTCTACGAACACATCAAAATAGCGGTTCTCCGCAAAAATACCGGTGTCTAGAAGTTCGTACTCCGGATCCACTTTCCCTCGTCTGCGATTTTCTTCCAGTAATTGCTGGTAGGGGAATGCCGCATGCGGATATTTGTAAAGCATCCGCATATAGCTGTGCGTGGGCGTGGAATCCAGGTAGAAATAACACTCCTTCACATCTTCGCCGTGGTTGCCCTGATTGCCGGTAAGGCCGTAGAGGCGTTCCTTGAGGATGGGATCTTTGCCGTTCCAGAACGCGATGGACAAACAAAGCAACTGGTGCCGGTCGCAAATGCCGGCGATACCGTCTTCTCCCCAGCGATAGGTCCGGGCGTGCGCCTGCTCAAAAGGGAAATACTCCCAAGCGGTTCCATAGGGGCTGTAGTCCTCGCGAACGGTTCCCCATTCCCGTTCCGAGAGATACGGTCCCCATCGTTTCCAGTGCTTTTTGCGTGTGTGTGCTTCTTCGAGTCGCGCGTCTTCGATGGTCAGCAGTCTAGGCATGTCGGCCGGTTCCTAAGTGAGAACTACGGTGGCATCTTTACAGAAAACGCTGTAGTGGGACAACCCATGGTCCCGCGCACGAGGCGCGGAGGGCATGGATTTAAGATGAAGGGAATTGCAGAAGCGGTGCAGGAGATACAGGGAATTGCTTGTTAATTGAAACATCACCCCTATCTCGGTAACCACTTTGTTCCGTTATGGGATTCGAGTATCGTTCCCTAGTACAGAGGCCAGTTGGGATTTGGGACATTGGGTTCCACTTTGGAACGTCGCCCGCAGTCCGCCGCCCATCTTAGTGAAGTTCGAACGCCAACTGTCTCGCTCTGTTTATCGAAATTGCTTTAGCGAATTTTGCCCTGCTCTGAGGAGGCGTCATGAACTGGAATCCCCGCCGGTTTACGTTTGTGTTCTTCGCGATATGCTTTGGCTTAGTCTTCAGCGGTTGTGGAGGGGGTTCGGGCGCCCCAAGATTGACTCATTTGACGGTCGCTCCCACAAGCGCTTCCGTAGTGGCCGGCAGCCAGCAACAATTCACGGCCACGGGGCTTTTCGGCGACGGCACCACGAAGGATGAAACAGCGGCTGTAACCTGGACCTCGTCGAACTCCGCCATCGCTACGATCGCCCCTGGCGGCGTTGCGACGGGCGTAGCCGCCGGGACCGCGAACATAACCGCTTCCCTCTCCGGGCTCACTTCCAATGCCGGAGTCCTTACCGTAACGTCTTCCAGCACGCTCATATCCATCGCGGTCACTCCTGTGCTTCCATCCATTACTGTTGGAGCGACCCAGCAATTTACCGCTACCGGAACCTATATGCACGCGAGCGGACCAAATACCACGCAGGACATTACCAGCCAAGTCACATGGGCCTCCGCAACCACCGCTGCGGCAACGATAAGCGCTTCAGGGTTGGCAACCGGCGTCGCAAGCGGCACTTCCGTCATTTCCGCGACGCTCTCCGGGGTTGTGGGGCAAACCACCCTCGCGGTGACACCTGCGAGCACGCTGATATCCATCGCAGTCACACCTGCGTTTCCGACGATCGCTGCGGGAGGTAACCAGCAATTCACGGCTACCGGCACTTACACGCACGCAGGCGGACCAAACACAACGCAGGACATTACTGGCCAAGTCACATGGGCTTCCGCAACCACTGCCGCTGCCACAATAAACGCTTCCGGGTTAGCGACCGGCGTGGCCAATGGCGCGTCAGTCATTTCGGCAACGCTTTCCGGGGTCACAGGACAAACAACCCTCACGGTCGGTTCGCCCATCGTGGTCGGCTTAAAGGTCTCGCCCACCAACCCCACAGCCGCGGTGGGGACCACGGTTGTGTTCAGTGTGCTCGAGCTGCTAAGCAACGGCTCAACACAGCCGTTGAGCGGAACGATAGCGTGGGCTTCCGACACCCCCGCCACGGCAACAATTCCGACCAATTCCCGCATAGCCCAAGCGGTCGCCGTAGGGACTGCCGTCATCAGCGCAACCGAATCGGGCACAGCCTGCTCTGGTGCTGCTTGCACCGGGTCCACCACGCTGACCGTGGTCGCAGCCCAAGCACGTTTTGCCTACATCGCCGACACCAATGCTGGTTCTTTCGACGCTTACTCCGTGGTCCCGGCCACCGGAACGTTCACGGCCCTGGCTTCCCCCACCGCAAACTTTGCGGTTCAAGTGATCGTGCACCCATCTGGACATTTTCTGTACGTTATTGACGGAACCACCTTTGTCGCCGTATATGACGTAGACTCCACCACTGGCGTTGCTGCGCAAGACTTGACGATCCCGACTGTCCCTGTTGGCAATACTGGCTTTGCAAAGGGCCTCGTGGATCGGACCGGGAAGTTCTTCTTCGCAATAAGCAACAACAACGCGTCGGGCCCAATCGACGCGTTCTATGCCTACACAATCAACCAGACCACTGGTGCCTTAACTCCCGTTGCTGGTAGTCCCTTCACCACCAATCTCAACGCCCCCACCGACATTCAGATTGCCCACCAAGCTGGTGCCGCAAACGATTACCTGTATGTGATCAATAGCGGTAGCACCGGAACTGACAGCAACACTGTCGCTGGATTCTCGATCGATCCGACGACTGGTGTACCGACAGCGCTCAGCACACCGACAATTGCAACCGGGAGTCTACCGTCCTACAGCGCGGTCGATCCAAGCGGAAGCCATCTGTACGTTCCCAACAGCAACGACAACACCGTCTCGGTGTATTCGATTGCGAGCACGGGAATTCTTACCCAGGTTGGAACTGCAACCGCGATCACCGACGGTACGACGCCCGCATCCTTCGTCTTCAACGTCGCCGTCGACCCCTCCGGGACGCACTTGTACGTGGTCGACAACCCAACTGCGGTTGGCGCGATCTATGGCTTCAATATCGGGGCGAATGGCGCTATCGGAACTTCCATCGGTTCACTCATCGCAACTGGTGATACGCCCACTGGTATAGTGATTGATCCAACCGGGGTACTACTTGCCGTTGATAATAACTTCGGCAATACAATCTCCCCATACGCTATTGGAGCGGGTGGAGTTTTGACTGCTTACCCCGCCGTCACCACGGCTAATTCGCCGCAATTCCTCACATTCTATATTGCTGCGTCTGGACAATAACAAAAACCCGGCAGGCGGCCACAACCCCCATCCATTTAGACCCATTCGCGAAGGGGACGACATCGATCGTCCCCTTTTTTATTTTTGTGCAATTTTACGGCTGGTCATTTTCTTACGGCGCGTTGTTGCGGTCTGGTGTTTACTCGCCGTAGGGTACCCAGACGTTTTTCACCTGGTGGGCGTGTTCCAAATACCATTTCCCTTCGCCCCGTGAAGGCTGAAAGAAATCAATCTCGCGCCCTTCATTGGTCCACACCTGTTTCAGATTCCCAATGGAGAGAGCCTTGGCCGTGGCGCACATTTCCGCGTCGCCATAGCACCACAGCGTGTCTACATCGTCGTGCTCGGCAAGGACCTTCAGCAACTCTGTATGGCGGCCGGTCACGAGATTCACCGTGCCGCCTGGCAGATCGCTGGCTTCGAAAATCTGGTAGAGATCCCCGGCGATCAGTGGGTATTGCTCCGAAGGAACAGCCACAACCGTATTTCCGGCGCAGAGCAACGGCAATACCAACGAAAGAAGTCCCAGTAACGGCTCGTTTGTCGCACACACAACCGCCGCGGTTCCCACCGGCTCATTCATCGCAATGGAAATATTTCGAAACGGCGGATTGTGCACCGAACCATCGTATTTGTCTGCCCACGCCGCGTAAGAGAACAGCCTTTCCACGCTGGCCTGCACTTCTCTGGTGGCCTGCGGCTTGCCAACCGCGGTGGCCAGACGCGCTCCCATCTCTTTGGCGCGCTGCGACAGATTCTCCGCGATGTAATACAGCACTTGCGCGCGGTTATGCGCCGTGGTCTTGCCCCAACCTTCCGCCTTCCGCGCGGCTTCCACTGCGTTGCGCACATCTTTGCGGTTTCCGAGCGGCGATTCTCCGAGCAATTCACCCTTTTTGCCACGGACTTCGATGCTGTAGCCCGAATCGGGCCGCACTTGCTTGCCGCCGATGTAAAGCTTCACGGTGCGGTCGATCCCGGTTCCTTTGATTAATGGTGTCGCCACTTCGGCTTTGCCATTCTTTGCGAGCGCTCTCAATTTCAACGGCCGCGCCTTTTTGAACCAGCCTGGCTCGAGATATTCAAGCAGTCCTTCTCGGCCGCCTTCGCGACCAAAACCGCTCTCGCGGTAGCCACCGAAGCCACAGGCAGCGTCAAAAAGATTTGTGCTGTTCACCCAAACAACTCCAGCCTTCAATTGCGCAGCGACCTGCAATGCAACGTTTATGCTTTCGCTCCACACACTGGCCGCCAGGCCGTAGACCGTATTGTTCGCCAGCTCCACCGCTTCCCGTGGAGTGCGAAAAGTCATCGTCGCCAGCACCGGGCCGAAAATTTCCTGCTGCGCAACGATGGATGTAGGGTGAACATTGCTGAGCAGCGTCGGCTTGTAGTAGTAGCCTCGCGAGGGCAATGCCAGCTCAGGTTGCCAGCAGGTTGCGCCCTCCGCGATTCCCTGCTTCACGAGACGTTCGATCCGCTCAAGTTGCGCGCGCGCCACGATCGCGCCGATGTCTACCGCCTTGTCCATTGGTGAACCCACACGCAACGTACTCATGCGCGCCTGCAGTTTTCTCGTCAGCTTTTCGGCGATACTCTCTTGCATCAACAGGCGTGAGCCAGCGCAACACACTTGGCCCTGATTGAACCAAATCCCGTCGACCAATCCTTCCACGGCGCTGTCCAGATCCGAGTCTTCAAAAATAATGAACGGCGATTTGCCACCCAACTCAAGCGACAAGCGTTTGTGCGAAGTTGCCGTTGCGCGTCGGATTGCACGCCCTACTTCCGTGGATCCGGTGAAAGCAATCTTGTCCACATCGGGATGCTTCACCAGCAACTCGCCGGTTTCGCCGTCACCGGTCACGATGTTCACGACCCCACGCGGCAGCCCGACTTCATTGCAAATTTCTGCGAATGCCAGGGCCGTCAACGGAGTATACTCGGCGGGTTTCAGAACCACGGTATTGCCCGTCGCCAACGCCGGCGCAATCTTCCAGGCCAACATCAAAAGGGGAAAGTTCCAGGGAATGATTTGTCCGATCACGCCGCAAGCTGCATAGCCGGGAAATTCCTGTTCCAAAAGTTGTGCCCAGCCGGCGTGGTAATAGAAATGGCGGCCGACCAACGGAATATCGATGTCGCGGCTCTCGCGGATTGGTTTCCCATTGTCCAGTGTTTCCAGAACCGCCAGTCGTCGCGAATGTTTCTGTACCTGCCGCGCGATCGCGTATAGATACCGCGCGCGTGCGTGCGGGCTCAGCGCCTGCCAGCCCTTCAGCGCTGCTCGGGCCGCTTTCACGGCAGCGTCTACATCCTCGGCGCCGCCTTGAGCTACTTCTGCAATTTTTTCTCCTGTCGAAGGATCCGTGGTCTCAAAATACTTGTCGTCTTCCGGAGTGTGCCAACTGCCGTTAATGAAATGCCCGAAGCGCCTTTTGTGACGATCCAGCCACTGGAGAGACTCCTTCGGATCTTCAGGCGCGGGGCCATACTCCATTGTTCTAAACTTTTCGAGCACGCTCATCGCGACTAAATCTTCCCCTCTGGAGTGCGGCTGCCATCCGCCGCTGTTACCACGTCCTCCGCACCAGCCAAGTCCATTGTGTAGTCGAATTCCAACTACCTGTGACCGTTTGCCCTACGCCAGCGGATGCCGATGCTCCGCCGAATAGCGCCCCGTAACATGGAATTCCAGCTGTCGCTCGATATCCGCAAGCATCGAGCTGGCGCCGATCCGGAAAAGATGTGGCTGCAGCCAGGAGTTACCCAACTCTTCCTTCATCAACGAGAGCCACTCGACGGACTGCTTCGCGGTACGAATTCCTCCGGCAGGCTTGAACCCCACGGCCATCCCGGTCTCTTCTGCGTACTCGCGAATCGCGCGGGTCATCACCAGTCCAACCGGCGGCGTCGCGTTCACAGTTTCCTTGCCAGTGGAAGTCTTGATGAAGTCCGCGCCCGCCATCATGGCCACCAAGCTAGCGCGCGCCACGTTGCGCAGGGTCAACAAATCACCGGTACCGAGAATGACTTTCAGATGCGCTGGTCCGCAGGCATCCTTGAACGCCACTATTTCGTCGTAGAGTTTCTGCCATTCGGTGGCAAACACGTGCGCGCGCGTAATGACCACATCGATCTCATCTGCACCGCAATCCACCGAGCGCTTGATTTCATTGATGCGCTCTTCAAGCGGGGAAAGTCCTGCAGGAAAGCCCGTAGAGACTGCGGCTACCGGAATGTTTGATCCTTCCAGCGCGCGCTTCGCCGTTTCCACGAAAAGGTGATACACGCAGACGGCGCCCACGTGAATATTCAGACTCTGGATCCCGAGCTTTTCTACAATTTCCTGCTGGACCGGTTGACGCGCCTTGGCGCATAGGCGCCGCACGCGCTCATCGGTGTCGTCCCCGGAAAGTGTGGTCAGATCCATGCACGTAATCGCGCGCAGCAGCCAAGCGATCTGCCAATCCTTCTTGACTGTTCTGCGCGTTACCAATGTCGCCGCACGGCGCTCTACTGCGCTGGTATTTACACGAACATTCTCGACCCAATCCAGATTGAGCGAGGTTCCACGATTCGGTGCCAGGGATTCGCCATTCAGCGCCGCAATCGTGTTCGAAGCTACACCATGCGCAGCCACGATGCGATTGCCCTGACTATCCGTAATTTCTAGGTGTTGGTTATGTTCGATGTCCATTTCCGTATCCGACGGGGAAGACGGTCTTTGCCTTCCAAGTTGAGCATATCACCGCAGGCTTGGCGATTCACGCCAGGTCACTGGCTTACGGGCTTTCGACTGGATTCTTCGCTCCCGGCGTCGGCCGTGAAAGCAAGTCCACGTATTCCTTTATAAAACTTCGTCTTGTCCAAATCATCCTGCACTTCCACGAGCACTTCGCCAAGGCCGGGCTGTCGACCCTCCGCCCAAATCAGTGTATTTCCATAACCCGCGCCGTGATCCAGGTCCACATCCACGTAAAGCTTCGTGATTTGGCGACGAAGGATTGGTCCGACCAAGCTACCGCCGCCAATTCGTCCCACAAATAGTTGGCCTCCGCGTTTGGCTCTTCTTTCGTCGCGCCAAGCATCGCCGGTGGGAACGGTGATCCCTAGCACATCCGTTTCGGGAGAATGAATCAGCGCGAGGATAGCCTGCATGTCTGTTCCACCCGGCCCTGCGGCGTCCTGATCGACAATGACCTTTCGCTTGCCTTGCGCGACGAGTATGGAGGCGCAAGCGACCGTGAAAACCAGCAAAGTCACCAGGCTGCGAAACATTCTCATCACATTTTCCCTGCGGGACGCGCTCGCGCCGCGCGTGTGTCACATCAATACATGATGGTTTGGGTCAAATGGTGCGGCCAGCTGGTGGTGTGGTAATGGGTCCAGAGCCGCGCGTCGATTTGTGGAATGATGACCCGCTGGTTCGCTGGCCGAAGTTTGTTGATTTCTTCGGTGAGCAGCGCAGTCGCGTACAGGCAGTGGGCCCGAATCTCGATTTCCCAGCGGGAATCCCGTGGAATCAACTGATACGAATTGATGGCTTGCTCCAATTGCTTGGAATAGCTGGTGATTCTCAGCAGGCGCAGTCCTACCGGAACGATATAATCCGCGAACGCGCTCATTTTTTCCGGATCTTCCAGCTTGAACTTGCCGGAGGCATGCATGGTGGCGTACAGCATCCACACACCAAGTTGCACCAGCTTGTAGAACTTGATTTCGTAGCCATCCAACATGCTCACATCGTTGAAGCGCGGAAATTCCTTTACCAGCCGTTCGATCAAACCGTTTCCATTGTCGTAAAGGCGCGGCGAGCACGATTTCACAAAATTGTGAAAGTGGCCGTCGTACTTTTCACTTAGCACCGCGCCAACCTGATGCAGGACGGCCAGCTTCTCATCGAGCATGGGCATCTCGATGTTGCCTTCAAACACTTTGTTCAGTTCCTGGCGGGTCATTTTCGCGAAGTATTTGCCGTCGAGGATCGGCACTCTGTTGTCCACGGCACGCTTCAAGCATGCGAATTCCGCATCGGAGTCCGACCAATGTTGTCCGGCGTAGTCCACTTGAAACTTCACATGATGCGCAAAATCGGTGAACGCCGTGTCGATGGTGTCCGCCACCAGCACGAAATCAATCGCCTGGTTGGTGTCGCCCTGCGCAACGCCCAAGGGCAACGCGAAATCCGGCATGGGCAGCCCTTCGTAGGCCATCCACGACGCCACTTCGACGATTTTTTCGTAGTCGGTGTGCACATCGCGCGAAGATTCAATCGCGTAACGCAAACTCTCGATGACTGGACTACCGATGGGTTTTGGCCAGTGCATAGTGTCCACAGAGGAAGGTCGCCCCGATGCAGCCGGAGCGCCAAACAGGGATTTGGATCCAATGAAGCTTGAAGCCGCCAGCGCACTTCCAAGACAACCTAGAAAATGGCGGCGCTGTATCGATGGCGGATTCATTTTTACCGGCTGCGCAGTCTAACATCTGGCGAGAGTCAGCCGCAACCGAAGCGCTGGCCAATTTTTCTCGATTTCTTGACGGGCTTGCACGTGGGTGTTAGGTTTTACTTTTCGGAATGGACAAAGGAGATTCGCGCTGAGTAGACGCAGGAAGAATCATCCGTCTTTCGATCTTAGCAGGCGGAAATTTCTCCAGCAGCTTGGTCAGGGCGCTTCGTTTGCGTTTGTTCCAGCCGGGCTGACCTTTCCTCCCTTCAGTTTACGCTCTGCAGTCCAGACTTCTTCCGCAGCCGGTGATTTTCATTTACATCCCCAGTACCGCTCGCAACGCGAGATCGAAGATATCTTCCGAAAAGTGCAACCAGGCTTCGACCATTTCGTCACCGAGAAATATACGCAGCAGATAGAGGCCATCTTTCGCCATTGGAGTTCGCAACTGCTCGAATCTCCGCTGAATACCGCCGCGCTAGACAAAGCAATGAGTGAGAATTTCCTGGGCGTTTCGCCGGAAGGGGCTCAGACCCAGGCGCTGCGATCGGATTCCCAGCTACAGGTTTCCCGATTGCAGTTTGCCGATAAGCCGACATTGTCGAAGAGGGACTTCCTCGAAAAGTGGCGCGCTTCGATGAGTGTTTTTTCGAAACTGCTCACTGCGGAGTTTCAAGTCACCAGCATCCAAGCCGAACCGCCGTCTTCATCGGTGTCCGCCGATGCGTCTCCTCCCGTAACTCGTGTGTGTTATGAATTCGTTGGAGCAGGAGCTAGATCATTCCGTGAACAACGTGTGGGCCACTGGAGTCTTGAATGGGAACGGCTTGCGGATGGCGAATTCCGGCTTCGTTACTGGAAAATGCTCGACGAAACGCGCGGCCGTTCTTCATCGCCAATCTTCGTAGACATCGCACCGCGAGCCTTCGCCAACGACCCTTCGTTCTCGAAACAACTTGTTGCGGGTACAGACTACTGGCGAACCGTTCTCGATGGCGCGTCCGGCATCGATATCTATGGCCACAACGGAGTTTCCTTCGGCGATATCGACGGCGATGGATTCGACGATCTATATATCTGCCAGCCTTCTGGCCTTCCGAATCGGCTCTACAGAAATCGCGGCGATGGAACATTCGACGATATTACCGAGTCCTCCGGCGTAGGAATTCTCGACAACACCGCCTGCGCTCTTTTTGCGGATATCGACAACGATGGCCACCAAGACCTGATCGTGGTGCGCGCCAGCGGCCCCTTGCTCTTCTTAAATGACGGCACTGGAAAATTCCGCCAGAAGCCAAACGCATTTCAATTCGCCAATCCGCCACAAGGCACGTTCACCGGCGCCGCCTTCGCCGACTATGACCGCGACGGCTGGCTGGATATTTATTTTTGCCTGTATTCCTACTACCAGGGCGCGGATCAATATCGCTATCCATGTCCTTACTTCGACGCGGAAAATGGCCCGCCAAATTTCCTGATGCGCAACCGGCGGGATGGGACTTTCGCCGATGTCACGTGGGAATCCGGCCTCCACGTGAACAATTCGCGCTTCAGTTTCTGCTGCGGCTGGGGTGATCCCGACAACAATCAGTGGCCCGACCTATATGTCGTCAATGATTTCGGGCGCAAAAATCTTTATCGCAACAATGGCGACGGAACGTTTACGGATATTGCGCGGGAAGCCGGGGTTGAGGATGTCGGCGCAGGCATGAGCGTTTCCTGGCTGGACTACGACAATGACGGCAAATCCGATCTGTACGTCGCGGACATGTGGACCGCCGCGGGCAATCGCGTTTCACAACAAGCGGCCTTTCAAAAACGTGCCAGCGAGGAAGCTCGCATGCTTTATCGCAAACACGCGATGGGTAATTCGCTTTTTCACAATCCTGGAACAGAGCGCTTCGAGGATCGCAGCGTGCGCTCCGGCGCATCGATGGGCCGCTGGTCTTGGTCCAGCGACGCCTGGGATTTCGATCACGATGGCTTCCCCGACATCTACATTGCCAACGGAATGATTTCCGGACCGAACCGCGAAGACTTGAACAGTTTTTTCTGGAGACAGGTGGTCGCTAATTCGCCGAGCGATTCCAAGCCGAGCCACGAGTACGAGCAAGGTTGGAACGCCATCAACGAGTTGATCCGCTCCGATGGAACGTGGAGTGGGTATGAACGAAACGTCTTTTATCTGAATAATCGTGACGGCACTTTTTCCGACATCTCGGGAATCGCCGGTCTCGATTTCATCGAAGACAGCCGAACTTTTGCACTTGCGGATTTCGATCATGACGGCAGGATAGAAATCTTGCTGAAGAATCGCAACGGCCCGCAGGTTCGTTTGCTTAAAAATGTTATGCCGGAGCTTGGCTCCGCGATTGCATTTCGCCTGCAGGGTAAGAAGAGCAATCGTGACGCCGTCGGTGCGTCCGTCACATTGGAAACAAATTCCGGCCGGCAAACGCTGTTTGTGCAAGCCGGCTCTGGTTTTTTGGCGCAACACAGCAAAGAGTTGTTCTTCGGTTCGGGCAAGCAACAAGGCCCGGTGAAAGCAACCATCCGCTGGCCGAGCGGCTTGCAGCAAAACCTCAACGACCTGCCCATCAATCACCGGCTGTGGGTCGAAGAGGGCTCGCCGCCATCCCGAGTGGAACCGTTTCGCCCGAAAAAAGAGCAGGCGGTTCATTCGGCAACAACTTCGGTCGCTCAAGCAACAGAGTTTCCCGACGACGCGCAGACTTGGCTGCTCGTTCCCGTTGCGGCGCCGTATTTTTCGCTGACCGATCTCAACGGCAACAAACAATCCTTGTCAGTCTATCGCGGCAAGCCAGTTCTACTGTACTTCTGGACCACCGCTTCGAGTCGCTGCGTGCAGGACCTGCACGATTTTCAGAATACGCCGGCTCGACCATCCGATGCGGAATTGCAGCTGTTGGCCATCAACGTCGACAGCGGCGAAGGCTCGGAAGCACCTGCAAATCTGGATGCCTATCGTTCCATGCGTTTTCCGGTGCTTCGCGCAGCCTCGGATGTAAGCGCCGTTTACAATCTACTGTTCCGTTCCTTCTTTGACCGCCACTGGGATATGGGTCTTCCGGGCTCCTTCCTCATCGACGGAAACGGCGAGATCGTCAAGGTCTATCAAGGCTCCGCCACGCGAGAGCAACTGGAACGCGACGCACGAGAGATTCCGGGGAATCCCACGCAACGCCTCGCCAAAGCGCTGCCCTTTCCAGGTGTCGTGGAAGGCTACGAATTCGGCCGCAACTACCTTTCCTACGGCTCCATTTTTTTTGAGCGCGGCTATCCGCAACAGTCGGAGGCATTTTTTCAGCTGGCGTTGCGCGATGATCCTTCCAGTGCCGAAGCGTATTACGGCCTGGGAAGCGTTTATTTGCAGCAACAAAAGTCCGAAGAAGCCCGCAAAAGTTTTGAACGCGCGGTTCAATTGCGCCCGAATTATCCGGGTACGCTACCCAAAGCCTGGAACAATCTGGGGATCCTGGCGGCGCGTGCCGGTCACACCGACGAAGCCGTCAATAATTTCAAGCAAGCGCTGAAGCTCGATCCGGACTACTGCATCGCTCTCAACAATCTCGGCAACGCGTTTCGCCAAGGAAAGAGTTGGGACGAAGCCAAGAGCGCCTTTCAACGCGCGCTGGAACTAAATCCGACGGACCCAGAAGCGAACTACGGAATGGGCATGGTATTCGCGCAGCTCGACCAACCGCGGCAAGCCTATGATTATCTGCAAAAAGCACTGTCCGCGCGACCCGTTTATCCGGAGGCTCTCAACAACCTTGGCATTCTGTATCTGCGCACGCAACGCCGAAACGAGGCAGAGACCAGTTTCAAAGAGTCTATACGCGTCGCGCCGTCGTTCGACCAGGCGTACCTGAACCTGAGCAGGCTCTACGCCATGGAAGGCGACATGCAGAAAGCGCGCGACGTCCTTATCGAACTTCTAAAGCAGCGCCCCGGCCATCCGGCCGCGGAAAAAGAACTGTCGCAACTCCCCCACTAACACAGTAGCGCCGGCGTCTGGCCGGACAGCTAAGGAACTACCTGCTGTGTGGCTCTCTGCCGACTCGACTCATTGCGCATGCTGGTTGGCGAGGCTAGAATCAACTCTGATCAGCAAACTAGCGCTCCTGCATGACAAACGCTCTGACAACATTTCTTCGACTCACAGCTGCGGCCCTCTTCATGGCTTCTCTTATCCCCGTTGCCGCGAAGCAAGGCCCGTCCGCAGAAAACTCCGCGAGCGTGCATGGCACCATCACCGACCCGCAAAAGCATCCACTCGAAGGTGCAACGGTTATTTTGGAGAATCAGAACACCGGGAAGATTCTTAGCACCACAACAGATTCGCAAGGCGTTTTTCGCTTCGCTGGGCTTTTTCAGGGCAGCTATATGCTTCGGGTTAGACGCCAGGATTGGCACGAGGCCAACAAGGGTCCGCTGGCCCTTGACCAGGCGAAGGAACTAGTCGTAGACCTGCAGCTACCATCGGATCCTGGCTCCGAGTCGAATAGAACCGCCACGCCCATAGAATTTTCCATCGAACCTACCTTCACGGTCGCTGCTGTGACCGATCCCAGCAACCTGGGCGGGCACGGCTCGGATGTCGGCATGCGCACCAAGGAATCCCTCGCGAAAGCAACAGTGTCTTTGAACAACGCCAACATTGCCGAAGAAAAGAAGCGGGTAGCAGCCTTGCGCGCCGGTCCAGACAGTGCGGAACTTCACGAACTACTCGGAGACATCGCGGAAAGCGAAGGGCGTCCGCTGGAAGCCGTGCGCGAATACGAGCGCGCCGCGGAAATGGAGCCGACCGAAGCTAATCTTTTCGCGTGGGGTGGCGAGCTCCTTCTGCATCGCGCGTTGGACCCGGCGTCCGAAGTTTTCACCAAGGGACACCAACTTTTTCCCCGCTCGACTCGCATGTTGCTCGGCCTCGGCGTGACGTCGTACAGCCGCGGCTTCAGCAATGAAGCCGCAGAACAACTGGCCGTCGCGTGCGACCTGAATCCAACCGATCCCACTGCTTACTTATTTCTTGGCAAGATTCAGTCCGCCGAAAAAACCGAGCCGCCCGGATGGACGGAACGGCTCAAGCGGTTCGCAAGCCTGCATCCGGAAAATGCGTCGGCTCACTATTACTACGGCGTCGCTCTGATCAAGGACGCGCAGCCGGCGGAAACCTCTGCGCTCGTAGAATCCTCACTCCAGACCGCTGTTAAGCTTGATCCTCAATATGGAGATGCCTATCTACAGTTGGGAATTCTGTACGCCAATCGAAATGATTTGGCCAAAGCAATTGCGGCTTATCAGCAAGCCATCGAAACTACGCCGTCTTCGGCCGAGGCTCATTTTCGACTGGCGGCCGCTTACCGGCTGACGGGTGACGCCGCGATGGCCCGCCACGAGATCAAACTCTACGATCAGATTTCGAAACAAAAGACCGAACAAAGCGAACGCGAGCGCCACCAAATCCAGCAATTTGTCTACACTTTGCGTGGGCAGCCCGCTCCTTCTACCGGAGCAGGTTCGCACAATCAGTGAGCGGATGGGACGGCGGGCGAAACAGGAGCACGCATCAGCTCCACAAACATCCGAAACAGTCTCTCGCGATTCACATCCACCTGAACCTGCACCTGACGTAATGGCAACATTGGCTTGCCTTTTTCCGACCACGTGAGCGTGTTCCCGTAGCCCGCGCCGTGATCCAGATCCACGTCCATAAAAAGCGTCTCGCGCTTGGTGATCAGTGTCGGATCGATCCAGGCGGCGGCCGCTAGTTCGTCCCACATATAGTCGGCACCCGGTCCGGGCCTGTAGTAGCGAACGATGTATTGCGCCAGTGGCGTGTCGCTGGTGGCAATTTCCTTCACCAGTGCGGGCGTTAGCCGGGTCGTGACGGAAATATCCGTGGGTGTGCAGGTAATTTTTTTCCAACCCGCACGAAGAACCCGAGACGCGGCTTCCGGGTCAAACCAGAAATTGAATTCGTGGCGCGGTGTATTCGCAAATTCCGGATTGTCGGATTCCGGCCGCAAACTTCCACCCATGAACACCAATTCCTCCGCAAGTTCAGGAAACGCCGGATCGATGGTAGTAGCCAGCGCAAGATTGGTCATCGGCCCGCCCTCGTAAATGGTCACTTCGTGGGGATATTTGCGCACCATGCGCACCAGAAAATGCGCCGCGTCCTCCGAGGAAGGCTTAGTGGTGGGCTGGCCCTCGGGCAGCTTCGGCACCACGAACGCTTCGTGCCACCAGCGCGGATCCCAAGCCCCCGCATAGGAAACATTGCCGTAACGCTCCTGCCAGAGAACGGCCTCGTCATGAGAGCGCACCAGCGGAAATACCGCGCCCGGCACAACGGGAATATCCGTGCGGCCGATAATCTCCAGCAGACGCAACGTGTGCGCGACTTCCTCATCGCGCCACTGGTCGCCACTCACAACGGTAATGCCCAGCACTTCCACCTTGGGCGATTGAATCATCAGCAAGATGGTCTGCAGGTTGCTGCCTCCCGGCCCGGAACAATCCTCATTGATGATCACCTTGCGACGCGTTTGCGCGTAAGCCCACGGACCCGACAGAACAACCAGCAGCAAGGCAGAGCAGATTCGTTTGGTATTCAACCTGTGTCTCCGATAGATAGGGTATGAAATGAGGCAAAAGCGCGTTACTTCCGTCCGCTACTTCGGTCCCGGCGGGCGCGTCATCAGATCGGCAAAGATTGCATAGAATTTTTCGGCATCGATATCGAACTGCACATTCGCCAGCCGCAAATACGGCGGTACCTTCGCGGTCGAGCTCCAGAAAATTGTCTTCCCGTAGCTCGCACCGTGGTCGATGTCAATATCCATGTACAGCTGCTTCTGTCCGGTGATAATCGATGGGTCAATGATGGCAATCCCGGCGATCTCGTCCCACATATATCCGGGCAAAGTGTACTTGTCGATGTACTCCGTGATCGGTGTTTTCTTATCGGCGATCTTTTTCTTCAGCTCGTTGGTGTAGTGCGTCTTCACGGAAATGTCGATCGGCGTGATGGTCATCTTTTTCCATGGCGCCCGCAGCACGATCTGCGCCGCTTCCGGATCGAACCACCAATTGAATTCGCGCCGGGCGTCAATCGCGCCGCTATCGATGCCGCCATGGTCCGCATACAATCCGCCGCCCATCAACACAAACTCTTTCGCCAGCGTCGCCACCGAGGGATCGAGCTTTAGCGCCAACGCATAGTTCGTCAGCGGCCCGCCGGCCCAAAGAACCACCTGCCCCGGATATTTGTGTACCATCTGCACAATGAATTCCGCGGCGGTACCCGGTTGCGCCTTGATGTGCGGCTCGCCCTCCGGCATGGGCGGTACTACTTCGGGTCCATGGTACGGCTCTTCGCGCACGGTGGATCGCATAGCCTCGAATTTGTCGGTCCAGCAGCCCTTGTATTCGAACTTTCCGTACAGCGCTTCCCAACGTTCCGATTCTTCCTTCGAGTTGACCAAAGGATGCTCCGCGCCGGCGATTACCGGAACGTGGGTGCGCTGCGCGATCTCCAGCATGCGTAATACGTGCTGCGTTTCTTCCTTCACCCACTGGTCGCCACTGACCGTGGTGATTCCCAGAACGTCGAATTTCTCCGACTGCAGGAAAACAAGGATGGCTGCCTGGTCGCTGGTTCCCGGGCCGCGCGCATCCTGGTCCACGATAACTTTGATTTTCTCCTGCGCGAGAGCGGCGCTTGCCCCGAGGGCAAGAGAAGCCAGTAAGGTCAGCCAAAAAGAAAACCGACTCACCGAGTTTCCGGTGAGTCGGCCAATTCCAGGGTGAACGAGTCTTGTCACGCGTTGGCCTAGAACGTCAACTTCAGACCAAACTGCACGAGCCGCGGGTTGTTGACCGTCGAGTTGACTGACCCAAAACCCGGCGCACTGATGTCGCTGACCGGCAGTCCGAATTGAGCATGGTTGAAGAGATTGAAGAACTCCGCCCTGAAGTTCAGCCCCATGTTTTCCCAGGGCAGCGCGAACTGCTTGATGACGGAGAAATCTGTATTCACGAAGTCTGGACCATAAACGGGCACACGCGAGGCGTCCCCGAGGTGGCCGACCGCAGTGACGAAGCAAGCCGCGTTAACATATTGGAGACTCTTATGGCTGGCCGCGGATGGATCACAACCCGCAACTCTGTCCGGGCGATTAAAGTTGTTCCCGTTGCCGCCGTTGTTGAAGAAAACTCCAGATTGATTAAAGGAGTCAATTAGAGGATCCGGAAACCCAGAAGTGATTTTCTCAATCAGGGTTAGCTGCCAACCTCCCAGAAGCGAGTTCGTCACTTTATTCCAATCGCTGCCGAATCGCTTCCCCTTACCGAACGGTAAGTCGTAAATCACGCTGGTAGTGAAATTATTGTTGGCACCGATCTGGGACAATGACCAGTCCAATTTCTGCCAATTTGGCAGTGGAAAATAGGGCGCGCTTATCAAGGAGCCTAAGCCGTCGCTTAGGCCATTGTCATAAGTGTGGGAATAGGTGTATCCAATCAAAGCGTAGAGGCCGTATTTCGGTGACTTGGTCTCGGCTTTGATTTGCAGTGAATTGTAGGTGGTTTTTCCGTAATCGCCGAAGACCGAAATCGTGTTACCTACTCCGTAGGAGGGCACGAATGGAGACCCATCGGGGTTGCAACCGATCGTACCCGGGCTGCAATTCTTTGGACCCGCCGTGTTGAGGTTGTTGCCGGCCACCAGGATGTGGTTGCCGCGTGAACCCGCATAGCCAACTGTGAGTACAACATTGCCCGGCAACTGGCGCTCCACATTCACATTGAATTGCTGAACCTTACCGAGCTTGAAGTTCGTGGGTTGGCTGAACAACGTGCCAGTGAACGTAGAAAGGCCGGGCGGGCTGTTAAAAATTTGAAATGCAAGGCCATTTCCCCCCGTCACCGGTATTCCAAGTACAGTGGCGCAATAGGAGGTGGCAAAGGGACACCCGGGTGCACCAGCCTGTTGGGCAGCTCCGAAGGCATCGCCCTCCGCAAAGAAGGGCGGGTTCTGCCATAGGCCTTGCGCGCCCATGCTCCAAGCAGAATCATGATAGATAGCGTAGCCGGCCCGGAGGGCTGTCTTGTCGCTGCCGAACACCTTCCACGCCAGGCCTAGTCTCGGCTCGAATGCCGTCCAGCTCTTCTTTACGCCCGCAGACGGCGTCGTATTCTGGCCGGCGACGAGAAGCTGCCCAGTGGTAAAATCGTAGTTCGCCATGCGATAATCCACTTCTCTGATGGGATTGGTTATATCCCACGCCAAGCCAAGATTGAGGGTTAGGTCCTTGGTTATTCTCCAATCATCTTGGATGAACGGCCGGTAGATTTTCCAGCGGCGACCAGTAACCGGGCCGTTGAATGTTTGATCGTGAAAAGACACACCTACTAGGCCCATTAGAAAATCCGCTGTGGGATTGCCAGGGATGCTCACACCAGTGCTCCCGTAGCCGCTGAAATTGCCGATGCCGCCGGGGATCCAGAATCCGTCCTGAAAGGCCTCGGCGCCCACATTCATCTGATTCGCCCGGATGCCGATACCAAACTTGATATCGTGCTTCCCGCGGATCATTTCGAGAGAGTCATTTACTGTGAAGACGTTGGTTCCGCCCTGAAAAGGTGTATAGCCGCGATCGCCAAGGGACCAGTACCCGCCAATCATTAGTACGCTAACCAGCCCGCAACTGTACTCACCTGGTGCGCAGGTGGTGCCGCCGCCACCGGTGCAGCCCAGATTTGCGCCGGTGATGCCGAGCTTCGCAGATTCGCAACTCCCGGTGCCCTGTGAAGTGATGTAGTCAAACATGCGATTGTAACCAAAACTGAATTGGTTCACGGTTACCGGCGAAAAGATGTGAGTCTCCCCGATGGCGATGTTGCGGTTGTGGTTAAGAATTCCCTGATTGCTGCCAAAAGCATTCTGTTCCGCAAAACCGGGGGCTCCACCTGGCACATAGGAACTGGCCTGGTCGTAACTAAAACGGGCGAACAACGTATCCGCGTTCGAGAAGTTCTGGTCTACTCGTATATCGAACTTCGTTTCATCCAGCTTGCGGACCGGCACGTCGGCAAAGTTATAGCTGGGGTTGCCGGTCACGTTGGGTTCTGGGTACAGGTTCATCATGGCCTGGCCAATCGGATTGATCAGGCCGGCAGGAATCTTATTGCACGCGGTCCCGGCCGGCTGACTTCCATTTGCATTCGCTGGCAATGGATTGCCGCTGGGATCGCACTGAAAATAAATGTTGGGAGTTACGGCGGGATTTGTGGATGTTCCCACCATATTCGGATTTGCGATAACCAGTCCGGACACGGGATTGCCGAACGGATCGGCGGAATAATCGCCGTTGCGCATCGCGACGGAGGGGACTAGGCCCGTGAACGGAATGCCGTGGCGCTGAAACTTTTGTTCGCCATCCACAAAGAAAAATGTCTTGCCTTTTCGGATCGGTCCGCCAATAGACCCGCCAAATTGATTCAAGTTGAATTTCTCGGTCGATGTCGCGAAAAAGCTGCGCGCATCGAGGGAGGTGTTACGCAAAAACTCGTAGAGACTGCCGTGAAAATCATTGCTTCCGGATTTTGTCGTAAGCAACACTGTTGGGCCCGCACGAGTTCCGTACTCCGCAGAATAGTTATACGTCAGCACTTTGAACTCTTGGATGGAGTCGATCGAGGAAAGAATGGAAATGCCACCGGAAGTCAATTCGTTGTTGTCAACCCCGTCGATCAGCCAGTCTGTGCTATTGGGACGCGAACCGCCGACCGAAAGGGAAAACGGTCCGCGGGCAGCCACTTCGCTGCTGGCAGCACTGGTGAAAAAACTGTTAGGATTTGTCTCCGCTATAGCTCCAGGAGTGAGGGTTGCGAGTTGTGCGAAATCGCGCCCGTTCAAAGGAAGCTGAGAAACTTGCTGGGAGGTAATCACCTGACCGAGAGTAGGGTTTGCGGCCTCGACAGCCACTTCATTCGCCACCACTTCCACCGACGAGCTTACGGTAGCGGGGGCCAAGGAGAAATCCACTTCGCGGGATTCATCCACCTGCAACTTCATGTCTTTGCTCGCAACCGTCTGGAAGCCCTTGTTCTCCACCCGCACCGTATAAACACCCACCGGCAGCAGTGGAATCAAATAGTGACCGGTATCGTCAGTGACCGTCGATCGTACCGCCCCAGTGCCCTGCGAGGTGGCTGTAACCGTTGCTCCCGAGATTGGCGCCCCGGTCTTGTCGATGACCGTGCCAGAAAAAGTTCCTGCCGCCTGGCCAAACACGGCCGGAGACAGGCATAACGCTGCAAGACATACGACCACCCAAGAAACGAATCTACCCCTCATAATAAAGACTCCTTTCGCCACCCCGTAACCCCAAACTGCGATCTCAAACCAGGACTACTTCCCCTGGATTCGAGTTACGAACAAATTCAAAAATTGTTCCGCGTTCACTTCCGTGCAAACCCTGGCATTGGGTTCCACTTTGTCCAGGCCTTCGATGACATAACGCTCCCCATCGGGAAACTTGTGTAGCACATTGTGCTCGATGGCTCCGCGCCGGTTTGCCACTGTCTCGCCTCGCGTGTAGACGCCAACGGTCTCCACATCCACGTGCATCGGCGGCGCCTTCACGATCGATGGATCAATCGCCACCCCGACCGCCAGTGGATCATACATTGGCGTGCCGGGATCACCGAATTTCTCGCTCAGCTCGATAAGATATCTCGCCACACCGTAGATGAAGTCGCTCTCCGGTCCGTGCATCTTGCCTAATTGTTCCAGATGCTTGCGGGTCAGAAGAGTCTTATCGCCAACGTCCAGCCCGACCATGGTCAGCGGCCATCCCGCCTGAAACACAAGTTGCGCCGCCTCCGGGTCATTGAAAATATTTGCTTCCGCCGAGGCGTTGACGTTCCCTCCGGAAATCGAGCCACCCATTATAATGACTTCCTTCACCAATGGAACGATCGAAGGGTCGCGCTGCAATGCCAACGCAATGTTGGTGAGCGGACCAATCGGCACGAGGGTAATCTCATGCGGCGCCGCATGCACCATTTCGATGATCAGTTCCGGTCCCCAGCGACCGTCGACTTTGCACTTCGGCGAAGGCAGCTCGATATTAGCCAGCCCGTTCTTGCCGTGCCAGAATTCCGCCGTAACCAACTTTTGAAACAAGGGGTGTTGCGCGCCTGCCGCAACCGGAATGTCGCAACGGTTCGCCAGCGAAATCATTCGCAGAGCGTTTTCCAGACCTTGCGCTGCAGTGACGTTCCCAGGTACAACCGTCAATGCTCGCACATCGAGCTCTGGCGAGTTCAACGCCAGCATGATTGCCATCGCGTCGTCCGTGCCGGGATCGGTATCTATAATTACTTTTCGGGGACCGGCTGGCGCTATCGCGGCAATAGCCAGGCAAAACAGAATGCTCGCAGCGGATTTCGTCAGAAGCGCGGAAACCCTGTTTCCCAGGCGCCACTCTGCGAATTTTGAGGCAAACCTACGCGGCGATCCGGGGGAATCGGTAATAGAACCATCGTTGTCCTCCACCTGACATAGAGGACCCTTGGACCGGACTGTTCTCAGAGTGTTCACCCCAACACTTTAAGTGCGTTCAGGTTAGTGTTCCGTTCGCGAGAGTGTCAAGACAAAAGTAACGTTGCCATCTATCGCTGTCAAAGATGGAACGAACCCTCCCTTCAGCAGTCACTCATCTATCTCAAAAAATCGCTATGGCCCCGCTATGGCTCCATTTTGGCCAAAGATCGTCGACATCAACTCGCAGCGTCTGCTAGCTCATGCGCGCCACGATGATCAGTCCCAACCCGACCAGAAAGCAGGCAAACATCGCGGCAATCAGTTTCGATGTGCCGGCCGGCGCAGTGCGAAATTCCCTCCAGATGAACACCCCCCACAGCGCAGCAACCATTGTGGCGCCCTGTCCCAGTCCGTACGAAATCGCGAAACCTGCGCGGCCCGAGGCGATGATGTTGAAAGACATCCCGATGCCCCAAATGATGCCGCCGAGGATTCCTGTCAGGTGCGTTCCCAATCCACCCTTGAAGTAATCTGCGTAGGACACCGGTTCGCCGCGAAACGGCTTCTTCATCACAAATGTGTTCAGGATGAAATTGCTGAGAAAAATTCCCACCGCGAAAACGAACACCGCGGCGTACGGTCCAAGCTTCCCGGATTCGGGTTTCGTAAACACCGGATACATGGACGCCGCAACAAAGCGGTAGAAGAATCCCATCAGTATTCCGCAGGCAATGGAGAGGACAAGTCCCTTGGTGCTGACTCCTCCCGCGCTTCCGGGAATTTTTCGGTAGGCCACCGCGTCCAGCACAATCGCCAGCACCACCAGCAGCACTCCGCCAAAGAGCAGCGCCGAATTTCCGATCGGATCGGCAACGTAGTTCACCACCACACCCAGGACCAGCGCCAGGCCGATCCCCACCGGAAACGCCACCGCCATTCCCGCGATATCAATCGCGGCGACCAGCAGGATATTTGCCGCGTTGAAAATCGCGCCGCCGAGCAGCGCCGACAAGATGCTTGTCCGCGAGGCTTGTTGTAAGTCCGCCAGAAACGGCCTGCCTTCGGTGCCATAGCTCCCGAGCGTAAGCCCCAGAACCAGTGACAACAGCAATACGCCGATGGTGTAATCCCAGTAGAAAAGTTCAAATCGCCAGCCCTTTTTCGCCAGTTTTTGTGTGTTTGCCCACGAACCCCAACAGAACATCGTGATGATTGTAAAAATCACCGCCCACGGATAACTCTCCAATACAAACATGTACGCTCCCCAACCTGCCCGATTTATGAAATTTCGAATTAGGCGACGCGCTCCAGTTCGAAAGCACAGCGTCGTTCGAAGCAACGCGCGTACTCCCTGGCTGCGCGGAGTATATCTCAGCCACGGCGATTGAAACGGCATTTCTCGGATAGGGTTTGTGTGCTCAAGTTCTGGTGTGCACCAAGGCTAGCGCTTGTCGACCGCACACCGAAACCCGATGGTGCCAGCCCGGTTTTTCACACCGGCGTGATGAAATAAATGTGTGATTTACCCGATAGTACGGGGTGGTAGCGCCGCCCGACAAAAACAGCTTTCGGCGCCTTCTTGAAAGAGTTAAATGGCTGGTTTAAAAACCCCGTTAGGCGTACGGGGTTGGCGAAGCGAGGGTCGACAAAGTAGTGCGCCGAAACGGTCCCGCAAAAGTCCTATACCTTCCCTGACCGCTTCGTCCATTCCACGTCAAATTCCGCTCGCGTTGGAAATGACTTCTGCGTACCCACCTTGGTGGTGGATAGTGCTGCGTACAGATTCGCGTGCGCCAGCGCATCTTTTTCCGCCAGTCCTTCCGCAAGGAACACCGCGAAGCTTCCGATAAACGCGTCGCCCGCCCCCGTCGTATCCATCGGCTTCACCGCAAACGGGGCGACAACCTCAAAGCCCTGCGCGCTGGCCAGCAACGATCCGCGTTCCCCCAGCGTCAGAATCACGCGCCCAAATCCTTTCTTCAAACATGCGCTGGCGCAGGCCTTAGCGTCTTCGATGGACTTCACCGGCAAACCGGTCAACGTCTCCGCTTCGGTCTCATTGGGGATGAAATAGTCCGCGTCGCGCAGGCTCTCCAAATTCACGGGCTGCGCAGGCGCTGGATTCACGATGCAGCGAATTCTATTGGCTTTCGCGAATTTCACCACGTAGTAAATGGTCTCCAGCGGAATCTCGAATTGCAGGATAATGGTGTCCACTCCGCGCAGCGTGCTCGCCGCCGCCTCCACGTCCGCCGGACGGAGCATGTCATTCGCGCCTTTCACCACGATGATGCGATTCTGCCCGTTCGATTCCACAAAAATGGGCGCCACACCGCTCGAAACGCCATCCACGATTTGCACCAGCCTGGTGTCGATTCCGACGGCCTTGAAATTTTTCACGGTTGCTTCGCCGAAAAGATCGTTGCCCACTTTCGCGACCATCACCACGTCCGCCCCACACAGCCGCGCAGCCACCGCCTGGTTCGCACCTTTGCCGCCAAAACCCAGATCGAAACTCTTGCCAAAGATCGTTTCTCCCGCACGCGGAAATACGTCCGCAAACGTCGTCAAATCGACATTCGCGCTCCCCACAACGGCGACTCGCGGCGTTCGTCCCATGAACTCTCCCTTTTTCCTGCTCTACTCTGCTGACGGGCACGCATGCACAAACCGCAAAACTATATCACGTCGCGCCATCAGGGAGGCGCGACGTGCTAAGTTAAGATTTGGATCGCAAATTATGCGAACGCTGTTTCACAGCGAGGAGAGTAAATGGAACGCCGCAATTTCATTCGGGTGGCCAGTGGCGCCACTGTTGCTGCCGGCATCGGAGGTCCAGCTACAAGCGCGAATCTGGTTATGGAAATGCGCATCGTCTTGACCACCAAGGCCTTTGATCGATTGGCGAGCTTCTATCGCGCCGGGCTTGGTCTTGAGCCTGCTCAAGTGTGGCCCGAAGATCAGGGCCGCTCGCTGGTCCTGGACTTGGGCAAAGCTACCCTCGAACTGTTTGACGAAAAGCAAGCCCAGACGATCGATCAAATCGAGGTAGGCCACAGAACCAGCGGGCAGATCCGTTTCGCATTGCGGGTGCCCGATCTCGACGCCGCGGTGAAGCGGTTGGCAGCCCATGGAGAGACTCTCGTCCACGGTCCGGTCAACACTCCCTGGGGCGATAAAACCGCACGATTCCAGGATCCAGATGGCATGCAAATCACGCTGTATCAGGCGGCTGAATCCTGAATCGGGTTCGTGAGGGCCCTCATTCGGGATTCCCGTTGTCGCGCTTCAGTGCGAAGGCGTGGCGCGAGCCAAATCGCGAATTTGATTCAGGTAGCCGACGTAAACCGGGATGGGAATGTCCGGCGACTCGCCATCGTTCAAAAAATGCTCCAGCCGAATATCCAGCGGGATGAGCTGGATTACTTCGCGAAACCTCGGCATCTCCAGGTATTTCACTTTCCAGATTTCCAGCATTTGCGAACGAAACTCTTCGCTGATGAACGGCAGTCGTCGCTTGTCAATGTAGATCGCGTCAAAATGATGTTCCACAAGCGTCCTCCGAATCGCATCGTCGGGAGGAGAGAACACATACACGAGATGAAATAAATCCGCCAAGTCTCCCCACAATACCTTCTCTTCGAGTGCGCTGAAGCGGAACGCGGTAGCTCCCCGCTGCTGGATTTGTCGCGCGTGATCGTTAGCCTTCAATTCGTGCTTCGCCAGCTCGTTTCGAAACCATCGAATACGTTCAATAGCCAGATTGTGGCGCAAAAATTCCACTGCATATGCGTTGGGCAGGTATAGCTTCGGGTCGTTGTCCAATCGCGCAAGCCACGCGCTCCAGTCCTTGCTCTCGAATACGGCCGTCACCGCCAGCAAATCCGCCACGGTTACGTCGGGATGATATTTCACCGCTTGCCAGAAATGTTCGGTGGAATCGTATGTAGCGCCGTGAAGCTGAATGCCCTCCTCGATCAGATACCAGTTGGACAGCACCCGGCCCGCAATGGAAGGCGAAGCACTCCAGCAATTCAGCGAGTGCTTCCACTTCGTCTGCACCGCCAGGAATTCCTCGGCATAACCGGGTGGCAGCGGCTCCTGAACTCGCGCGATCGCTTGGCGCAACTCTTCGGCAGTGTGCGTCAAGAGCGCTTGCAATGGCCGCTCGTCCTCCATCGAAACAACGCGGCTCTCGATTCCCCGCCGCAGCAGGTCCCGCGCCAACGAAGCGGTATCGACGGGTGGATTCGCATGCCGCCAGCGTCGCGTCTGGGACTCCATGTATGGAAATACTTCCGCCAGCGAGTTGAACTCGATGAAACCATGAATCGCAAATTTCACCGGCTGGCCATTCTTCACAACGAACGTCGACGGCGTTACCACCGACTGCAGCGAGAGCTGTTGCGCCTGCAGCGAACCCGCAAGAACGATGCTGATCAAGATTGCCCACACCGCACAACGCCTCAAGCCCGGCATGCCCGACCAAACAATTTTCAATCGTTCACCTCGACGATTCGCTCCGATCATTTCATCAACCATTCCGCTGTCCAAACGGATTCCCTCGTTCTCAATATTTCAGCGTTCAATACTACGCTGCCTGCGCATGCTCATGTCGAGAGTCCGCTCGGCCTTCGTTGACGCTCCCCTTTGCCGATGTTAGTCTCACCCTTCTTTTCAATCGCATGCGCGCTGTCGACCTCATACGGAAAAAACGCGACGCCGGGGAACATTCCCGCGAAGAGATCGACTTCCTCATCGCCTCGTACACTCACGGGGATATTCCCGATTATCAGATGGCCGCCTGGCTCATGGCGGCTTGGCTGCGCGGTTTGAACCCCGCCGAATCCGTGGCGCTAACCGAGGCCATGCTGCATTCCGGGGAAATTCTCGATCTCTCGGATCTGCCCGGCAAAAAAGTAGATAAGCATTCCACAGGCGGCGTCGGCGACAATGCTTCGCTCATTCTGGCTCCCATCGTGGCCGCCGGAGGTGTTACTGTCCCCATGATCAGCGGTCGCGGGCTAGGGCATACCGGCGGAACGCTCGACAAACTCGAAGCCATTCCCGGATTCAACACCTCCCTGACCCTCCCAGAGTTTCGCCGCGTGCTCGGCGAATGCGGCATGGCACTGATCGGCCAGACCGCGGAAATAGCGCCTGCCGACAAGAAAATCTACGCATTGCGCGACGCCACCTCCACCGTGGAAAGCATTCCGTTGATTTGCGCCTCGATCATGAGCAAAAAACTTGCCGAAGGCATCGATGCTTTGGTGCTCGACGTCAAAACCGGCTCTGGGGCGTTCATGCAAAAGGAAGAGGATGCCATCCGCCTCGCGCAAGTCATGGTGGATACCGCGAAACGCATGGGCAAGAAAGCCGTCGCTCTGCTCACCGATATGAATCAGCCGCTCGGCAAAGCCGCCGGCCACTCCAACGAAGTCATCGAAGCCTTCGAAATTCTGAAAGGCAGGGGGCCGAAGGATCTTCGCGACCTCAGCATCGAACTCTCCGCATGGATGTTCTATCTCGGCGAACGCACTGCCTCCGTGAACGAAGGCCGCCGTCTCGCCGAATCCCTCATCGCCTCCGGCCAGGCGCTGGAGAAATTTCAAGAGTGCATCCGCCTCCAAGGCGGCAACGAACGTGTCGTCGAAGACTATTCGCTCCTCCCGGCCGCGAAACACAAGGTCGACGTCACCAGCCACGCCGACGGCTTCCTCGCCGCTACTCGCTGCATGGACATGGGCATCGCGCTGGCCATGCTGGAAGGAGGCCGCGCCAAGAAGGAAGACCGCATCGATCACGGCGTCAGCCTGGAGTTCCACAAGCGCATCGGCGACAAAGTGGAAAAAGGCGAACCGCTGGTCACCATCCACTACAATGTGCACGCAAAACTCGAAGGAGCAAAAAAGCTTCTCGAATCTTCGTATATACTCGCCGACACCGCGCCACCGATTCCTCCGCAGATTCGCCTAATCATCGGTGGCAAATAACCATGGGAGTTCCCATGGAAGTTGCGTTGTCGCGCCAACCAGCCACGTGCTGAAGGAGAACGAATGGGAAGATTTGTCGGCGTACTGGGCATGGCGGTCATCCTCGGTCTCGCGTATCTCTTTTCCACCGAGCGCAAAGCGATCAAGCTGAAGACCGTCCTGTGGGGTTTGGGCCTGCAACTCGCCTTCGGAATCTTCGTTCTCAAATTCGAAATTGGCCGCGCCATCTTTCAGTCGCTCGGCGATGGCGTAAACAAACTTCTCAGCTTCGCCTTCGCCGGCTCCGAATTCCTGTTCGGCGAACTGGGCAAACCGCATTCTTCTATCGGTTTCATCTTTGCGTTCCAGGTTCTGCCCACCATCATTTTCATCGCGGCGGTCTTCGCGTTCCTTTACCACATCGGCGTGATGCAGATTTTTATTCGCGCCTTCGCCTGGGTGATGACCCGAGTTATGGGCGCCAGCGGCGCGGAATCGCTGGACATCGCCGCCAGCATTTTCATGGGCCAGACGGAGGCCCCGCTCACCATCCGACCGTTCCTGAACAGCCTCACAAAATCCGAATTAATGTGCGTAATGACCTGCGGGATGGCGCACGTTTCCGGTGGCATCATGGCCGCTTACATCGCATCTGGAATCGAAGCCAAACAGTTGCTCACCGCCGTTATCATGACCGCGCCGGGCACGCTGCTGATGGCCAAAATGTTGGTACCGGAGACGGAAGAACCCCTTACCGCCGGGCGCGTTCAGATGCCGGAAATGGAGAAAGAAGCAAATTTTCTTGGCGCCATTTCTCGTGGAACTTCCGATGGCCTGCAGTTAGCGATCAACGTTGGTGCTATGTTGATCTCTTTTATCGCTCTGCTTACGCTGGCGGACTATCTCGTCGGCGGCGCACACACGTTCCTGGCGGCGCGCCATTTCCCGTGGTTCCCATCCAGCCTGGAACAATTCTTCGGCTGGATTTTCGCGCCGGTTGCGTGGCTCATCGGCATTCCATGGAAGGACGCGAGTACCATCGGCTATCTGCTCGGCACGCGCATGACCATCAACGAAGTGGTGGCGTTCGCAAAGCTTGGGCAGATGAAGGGTGTTCTGGACCCGCGCTCGTTTACCATCGCCACATTCGCTCTATGCGGGTTCGCGAACTTCAGCTCCATCGGCATCCAAATCGGCGGCATCGGCGCTCTGGCCCCCGAGCAGCGCGGGCAATTGGCGAAGTTCGGCATTCGCGCCATGCTTGCCGGAACAATGGCCAATCTCATGTCCGCCTGCATCGTTGGAATTCTCACATGAGCAAACAAGCGGGCGCAGTTTCCGCAAAACCGGGCGCGGAATTCCTGCAGGCAGAAAAAGCCGCGCGTTTCATTCTCAGAAAAACCAAACTGCGGCCCAAGATCTCGCTTGTACTTGGCTCCGGACTCGGCGCGTTCGCCGACGAGTTCGCAAAGCCCACGAAGATCCCTTACGCCAAGATCCCGTACTTCCCTCGCTCCACCGCGGTTGGTCACGCGGGACAGCTTGTTCTCGGAACTGTCGACGGCATTGCGGTCGCAGGCATGCAGGGGCGCGTGCATCTCTACGAAGGCTATTCTGCGAAGGATGTCGCGTTTCCCATTCGCGTATTCGCTCGCATGGGCGTGCGCGCGGTGATTCTCACCAATGCTGCCGGAGGAATTCGCAAGAACTTCACTCAGGGTCTCCTGGTGCTGCTCAGCGATCACATCAATCTGCAGGGTGCCAATCCACTTTCCGGCCCGAACGAGGAAAACTTCGGCCCACGCTTTCCCGACATGACCACTGCGTACGACACGCAGTTCCGGAAAATCGCGCAAGAGCAGGGCGCATCGCTGGGCATCGAATTGGACGAAGGGGTCTACGCTGCTCTGGCCGGTCCTAACTATGAAACGCCGGCGGAGATTCGTTTCTTGCGAACCATCGGCGCTGACCTTGTGGGGATGTCCACCGTCCCCGAAGTTCTCGCCGCCCGCCACAGCGGAATCCGCGTCCTGGGAATTTCCTGCGTTACGAATGCCGCTGCCGGTGTACTCGATCAACCGCTCGACCACAACGAAGTCCTCGAGACCGGCCGCCGTGTGCAAAGCCAGTTCGTCGCGCTTCTTCGTGCCATCCTTCCCAAAATCGCCGCCACCCTTTAGGAGTGCGGCGGCTTGCCGCCGCTTTCTCAAGGTAAAGAGCTTGGCAATCTGAAGACGACGACCTCGGCACCTACCCTCGTGCTCCAAACTAAGCGACAATCTTTTGGCAACATCTAGCTCTACGGAGGTCACCGTGCCGGATTACGATTCCCTTATCGCAGCCGCGAAGAAATCCCGCGAGAACGCACATGCGAAATTCTCCAACTTCAAAGTTGGCGCGGCGCTGCTCTCTGCGTCTGGGAAAGTCTATGGCGGCTGTAACGTGGAGAACGCGACCTACGGCCTGACCATCTGTGCCGAGCGTGTCGCTATTTTCAAGGCGATAAGCGAAGGCGAACGCCGCTTCAGCGCCATCGCCGTCGTTACCGATACCGACGCGTTGACTCCTCCGTGCGGCGCCTGCCGGCAACTCATTTGGGAATTTTGTGGTGACGTCCCGGTGGTAATGGCCAACCTTCACGGAAAAACAGAAACGATTTCAATGAACCAACTCTTTCCCAAACCGTTCGACTCAAGTAATTTGTAATCCAGTTTCCGAAGGACACATCGAATGAAACTCTGGCCCGTTTTTTCTACTCGAACATGTTTGCTCAGCGGACGCTCTTGCTCTGGTAAGGACGGCTTTCTGCTTGCCCAGATGAAGGAACTGAAGCCGTCCGCCAAGCGAACACTCGGCACGGCCTTGGCCTCGCTGCTCCTCTGCTTTTTTCTGAACGCACAGGAGGCCGCCAAGCAAGCTGTGTCCTTCGATTTGCTGATTACCGGCGCAACTATCGTCAGCATGGACCCCGACCGCCACGTCATCGAGAATGGTTTCATCGGGGTGCGCGGCGATGAAATTGTGGCCATCGGCCGGGACGCGGCGATGCAATACCCCAAAGGCATCATCGCCAAAACGCGTATCGACGCGTCGGGCAAACTCATCCTTCCCGGCCTGATCAACGGCCACACGCACATCCCAATGACCCTGATGCGCGGCCTCAAAGACGATGTCACCCTCGACGACTGGCTGCGCAAATTCATCTTCCCAGCCGAGGCCCGCAACGTAACCGAAGATTTCGTGCGCTGGGGTTCGCGCCTGGCGCTTGCGGAAATGATTCGCAGCGGCACCACCACATTCGCTGACATGTACTACTTTGAAGACGCTGAGGCCGAGGAAACGAAGGCTGCGGGCCTGCGCGGTGTACTCGGCGAAACCTGGATCGATTTTCCGGCTCCGGACAACAAGAGCGAAGCGGAAATGGTCGCCTACAGCGAAAGATTCCTCAAAAAGTGGCAAGGAGATCCGCTCATACGCGCCGCGGTAGCCCCGCACTCCATATACACCTGCTCCGAAAAAACCTTGCACGATGCCGCGGCGCTCGCGCGCAAATACCATGCGCCCATCCTGATTCATGTCGCGGAAATGCGTAAAGAGTTCACGGACAGCCTGGAGAAAAACGGCACTACGCCGGTTCAATATCTGGAGCGCATCGAAATTCTGGGCCCGGACGTCGTCGCCGCGCATTGCATCTGGACAGACTACACCGACATGAAGATCCTCGCGGAACGGCAGGTCGGCTGCGTTCACAACCCTTCCAGCAACATGATGCTGGCCAGCGGCGTTGCTCCGGTCGTGGATCAACGCGCCGCGGGCATGCGCGTGGGGCTCGGCACCGATGGACCCGCCGGCAGCAACAATGATCTCAACATGATGGAGGAAATGGACCTCGCCGCGAAGCTACAGAAAACCTACCGCGTTGATCCGCGCGCGCTTGGGGCGAAAGGCGCTCTGGAAATGGCCACCATCGAAGGAGCCCGGGCCCTGCACATGGAAAAGGAAATCGGCTCGCTGGAGCACGGCAAAAAAGCCGATTTTCTGGTCTTCTCTCTCGATGCCCCAAATGCTGTTCCGATCTATGACGTTTATTCCCAAATTGTCTACGCCCTGAAAGTCAGCGATATCGAAACCGTGGTGGTCGGCGGCAGGCCGGTGATGCAGGACCGCAAGCTCCTGACCGTCGACGAGCATCAGGCCATCCTCAAAGCCCGTGAGTACGGCAAGAAAGTGGCCGCCTCCCTGAACTAGCCGAAAGGACAGGAAACCTTTTGTGCACCGCCTGACCGCGGTTTCATTGACACTTTTTCTCACCGCCTGCGACCATTCTCGTAACGAATCCGCGGCCCGGCTGGCAGTCGCTCTCTCCGATTCAGGGTTCGCCCACGATCTATACGGATCGCTTCTCGATAATCGAGCCATGTAACCATCCCAATGCGCTTTCTCTATACCTATAAAGACACGCACAAAGTCTGGGAGACCCCGGAAAAAGAGGTCATTGTTGGCCGTGCGGATGAAAAATCCAACATGGTCTTGGATCTGACTCCCGACCAAAAGGTATCCCGACTCCATGGCCGCATATGGGAAGAAAACGGCTCGTTCTGGATTGAGGATCTGAAGAGCTCTCGCGGCACGCAGCTCAATGGTGTGGAAATCAAAGGCAAGGGGCGCCAGCCGCTTCGGCCCTCGGACGTCATCGCCGTCGGCGAAACCACCGTGCAGTTGCAAGCCGCGCCCAAGAAAACACCTGTACCCGAACACGCGGACTATCTTCCGGAAGGCTCCATCCTTTTGCCCGAAATGAAAGATGCCGAATCTTGCGTGGCCATCGCGCGCCACGTGGATGTCGACGCCAAAAATCCCAGTGTCCTTCCGCTGGATTCCGTCGGCGAAGAAGCGGTGCGGCGATTCAAACTCGTCTGCGAACTTCCCCTTCATTTTGCGGAAAAAACGAAACTCGATACCCTGCTTCCCGCCATCGTCGACCAATTGGTCAAAGCCGTCCCGCGCGCGGAAAGCTGGGCACTGGTGTTGCGCGAACCGGAAACCGATGCGCTGCTGCTCAAGGCCTATCACTACATTCGCCAGCCTTCTCTCAGTGAGACGCTGGTACGCCGCGCCATGACCGATCGCAAAGCGTTTATCTGGGAACGCAAAACCGGAGGCGACCTCAGTGGCAGCATTGTGGCCAACGATATCGAAACCGGCATGTACGTTCCGCTGCTGTGGCAGGACGAAGCCCTAGGCGCTATTTCCATCGGGAGCCGTCGCGCCGATGTGGCGTTCACCGATGAGGATCTCCGCCTGACCGTGGTAATCGCGCATTTTGCGGCCATGGCCGTGGCTACCCATCAGTTACAGGAAAAGCTCCGAAAGGAATCAGTCGTCAAAGCGAACTTGTTGCGGCAATTTTCACCCAAAGTTGCCGAACAACTGCTCTCTCATCGCGGGAAGCTCCGCCTGGGCGGGCAGCGCAGCGAAGTCACCATCCTCACTTCTGACATCCGCGGCTTCACACAACTCGTCTGCGAAATGGATCCCGATGAAGTAGTGGAAATGCTCAACGAATATCTGAGCGTGCTAGTGCCGGTGATTTTTGCGCATCGCGGCACGATCGACAAATTCATGGGTGACGCCATCCTGGCGGTCTTCGGCAGCCTGGAGAACGATCCCAAACATCATCACAATGCGGTGCTGGCCGCGCTCGATATGCAGAGCGCCGTGGACAAATTAAACGAAGTTCGCAAACTGCGCGGGAATCCCTGCTGCCAGTTTGGAATTGGACTCCACTGCGGCGAAGTCATTCATGGCTTTGTGGGTACCGCGGACCGCATGGAATTCACAGTGGTAGGAGATGCGGTAAACCGGGCTGCACGCTATTGTGCAGGCGCTGCCGGCGGCGAAGTGTTGGTCAGCCCGGAAATGCACGAACGCATTTGGCGTAATGCCGAAACGCAGCAAACTTCCATCCAGACCAAGCACGAAGGTGATTTTGTCGCGTATCGAGTGATTTCAGCGAAGGTCCCTGTAACGGCCCAAACAAAGAAGAAATAGCCTGTGCCTGGAACGGCGGAATTAAGCGGACAGCGGATAGCCACCCGCGCGAATCACGTCCACCGCCTCATGCCGGCTCTCTGCATCGACGTGTTTCATCACCCGGTGAATGTGATTTTTTACGGTGAATTCGGAAAGATTCAGGCTGGCCGCAATTTCCTTGTTGGTCATGCCCTGTGCAACCAGGGCCATCAGTTGGCGCTGCCTGAACGTCAATCCCAAACCTTCAAGAGCTTCCGGGTCCCGCAAACCCGCGCGCTGTCGGTATTGCTGCTGAACGTGCTGAAAAAGTGTCATGCAAAGCGCAGGCGGACAGACGGCGTCGCCATGCGCGACGGCCTTTACTGCCGCAATCAGTTCCACGGAAGACGCTTCCTTCAACAAGTAAGCGGAAACTCCAAGCCGCACTGCCTTCAGGAAATTCTCCGGGTCTTCATCCATTCCGAACAAAACTCGTTTGATCTGCAAGCCGCAATCGTTCGGATCGTCGGCCAGCGAATCAGAAGCCAGTAGTTCAAGGGAGTCCATCAGCAGGACTTCGCAGTGGGACTGTGCCAGGTGCTCGGCTGTGGACGGGGAATAGGCCCCCTCACCCACGACGGAAATTCCGTCACGCTTCTGGAAAAGGCGTACCAGCGTTTCCCTCACCAGCCGATTTTGTACTATCAGGTAAACACTAATTGCAGAACGGGGACTTCTCTTATTAGGTGTTTCCACGTGAACCCTCTGCCCGACGCAGCAAACTGCTTGCCAGCCACATCACCGTCTCTGGCTGGCTGGATGCCAGGAAGGGTAAGAGGAGTCTGCCGAAGCGGGGTATGCTTTGTCAATACTTGAGTCGCATAAAATATGTAGAACCAGTGAATTATAAATATGAATAAACATCGAAATCTGAAAGATAATTAAGGTTGTGTTTCAGCTTTTGGAACAACTAAAACTCTAGTCCTTTCCCAATTGCGGAAGGATACGGTCGTTCCCTTATTTCGCCCCCCGGAAAATCTCGTATATCGAACGCACCCAAATAGCCCAAGCAGACTGCCCCTTCTAGGGATGTTTGCTTCTATCGATTGGATGCTTTGCAATCCCGAAAAGCTCGGGCAAATTCACAAGAAGATTGGCTGGGAGGCCTGGACTCGAACCAGGATAGCCAGAGTCAGAGTCTGGAGTCCTACCAATTGGACGACCTCCCAGCCGAGGGGAGGAAAGCCGAATTGCAGCTCATCACGCACAAATCTCCACTGCAACTCAACCTTTCTAGGGTAAACGGCCCCGCATCCTCCGTCAACCCGCCTCGACCGGCTTCGCGGAAATTCGCTGCAGGGCTTTCGTCATCGGCTATCTGCTTTCTTCACTTAGGGTTGCTAGCCAACTCAGGTCATGATACGTTCCACGCTACTCGCTTTACGGGGAATGAGTGGTGGTTTCTGGACTTGTACCTACGCAGATATTCCGTTAACGCGGCCGTAAGAAAAATGCAGCCGATTCAGCATCGCTGTTCGGCGGTCTATTGAAAGTCACTCGAATCGCAGTCCTACTCCGGAGAGGATCTCCAATGATTTTTCGCAAACACCGAACTGCCTTCTTCCCCAAAGCTTCTTTTGGGATTCTCGCTGCCATGATATTGCTCGCTCCGGTGCGGTCCTTCGCTCAGGAGGCCACTTCGTCGGTAACAGTGGCCGGGCGAGAGTTGCCGGACGCACCCCTGCCAAAGCCTCAAGACAACAGCGGGCAATCCAAGGGCACCACCGGTGAAATCGTTGGCTTCCTGACCAACCGTTCCTTTTTCTTCCCGGATATCGCCACATCGGCCGCGCCCCTGACGGCTGGGCAGAAATTCAAGCTCTTCCTCAATGAAAGCGTTTCGCCCGCGTCGTTCGTCTCCTCTGCGATCAGCGCGGGCTTCAACCAGTGGCGCGATGTTCCACACGACTACGGCCAGGGCGCGCAGGGTTATGGCAAGCGGTTTGGCGAATCCATGGCGCGTGGCGCGACGCAGAGTTTCTTCGGGACGTTTATTACTTCTTCTCTCCTTCATGAAGACCCACGTTTTTTTCCGCAATACCATCCGACCCTTTGGGGCTCTGTGAAATATTCGGCGCGCAGGATTGTCGTCACTCGTACGGATTCCGGACGAAGCACGTTTAACGCCGCAGGCTTTGTCGGACCGATCGGAGCCGAAGCACTGGCCAACGTCTACCTTCCTCGCTCGGAACAGACCGGAGCAAAAACTGCCGAGCGCATCGGAAGCGATCTGGCCTGGAAATTCGCGGCAAATATGTTCAAGAATTATTGGCCGACTTTGTTCAAGGACCTGGGCTTGCGCCGCCTTGGGGTAATTCCGACGCCCACCGCGGTGCCGGTAACGGATCCCAAGAGCGGATACTGAACTCGTTCGGAACAAGCAGCTCTGCTTCATTCCTTTTCCAGAAGCTTACGGGCCTGTTCCAACTCCTTGCGTTGCTCTTTGGTGAGCGTCGGGTATTTCAGGTCCAGGCTCTCCAACGCGTCTACGATAGTCGCCACCACCAATAGTCGAGTGAACCATTTGTTGTCCGCCGGAACCACCACCCACGGAGCGTGCTCGCTCGCGGTATTACGAATCATCCTCTCGTAGGCATGCATGTATTCGGGCCAGAACTGCCGTTCGCGCACGTCGGCCGGAGAAAATTTCCAATTCTTGCGGGGGTCGTCGAGTCTCGTCAAAAACCGCTTCTTTTGTTCCTTTTTCGAAACGTTCAAGAAAAACTTTCGGATGGCGATGCCGTTGCGCGTCAGATATCGCTCGAATGCGTTCATGTCTTGGTAACGGTGCTTCCAGATGTGATCGTCGCACAAAGAAGCTGGGATTTTCTGTCGTTTCAGCGATTCCGGATGCACCCGCACCACCAATATTTCTTCGTAATACGACCGGTTGAAGATTCCAATTTTTCCACGCGGAGGCAAACAGCGGTTCGTGCGCCACATATAGTCGTGAGCCAATTCCTCGTTCGACGGAGTTTTAGACGAATACACGTCTACGCCCTGAGGATTGACGCCACTCATCACGTGCTTGATCGTTCCGTCTTTGCCCGCTGCGTCCATAGCCTGAAAAATCAGGAGCAGTCCCCACTCGCTTTGCGCGAAGAGCATGTCTTGCAACTCGCTGAGCCGTTGGACGCCGTTGGCGACATATACTTTCGCTTCTGGCTTGTCCTCTGATGTCAGGCCGTGTGTATCGCCGGGATCATGGTCTTTCAGCCAAAAATCTTTTCCGTCCCGGACCACATACGGTTTGATGTATTTATGAACATTCATTCTCAGCTCCAGTTTGCCCGCGATGCTATTTCAGCTGACTGCTACTGATTTCCACCATTTCTCCGTTCCGCACTTCGTATCGCGTGCCGCCCCAATACACACGATTCGAAAGAAACCCCACCACCCAAACCGCAAAGTAAATCAGGTCGCGGACAGGCACCAACCACATGCGTCTGCGCAAGACGTCGTCCTTGATTCCCCAGACGCCCACCACCCAGGCCATAGTTAGTCTAAAAACAAAATAAATGAGCAGGTACGTTGCCGCTAGCGTCCCGGTTGGTGCGACCGCCATGGCCAGCAGGGTCCACGGTAATCCCTGCGTGAATAAGAGTCCCACGTACGAAGCTGGACGCACGATTCGAACGGTTCTGGCCCATCGTACTTGATGCTCCCAGAATCCTTTTAGTCCCTGCGCGGGATAGATCGTCCAGACGGCCTCCCGGGACAACAAAACTTTTCCGCCCGCCTTGTGAATACGATTCCCGATTTCATAATCGTCTGCCAGAACGTTGGCCAGAATTTCGTATCCGCCAATTTTCTTCAGCCAGCTCTTGGTCGTCGCTACCGACGCCCCCAGTGCAAATGTCACACCCTCGGTCCAATCCGCCACCAGCGCTCCCGCGAAAAAATCGCTAGTCGCGCCCACGGCCTCCACTTCCGCCCCAGAATCCTTTGCGGCAATTCCTCGGTAGAAGCAGCTATTCACCCCAACGGCTGGATCCGCAAATGGCGCAATGATTTCCCGAAGATAGTTCGGCCCGACGCGTACATCGCCATCGCTCTGGACCAGAACCTCGTGGCAAGCTTCGCGAGCAATCAGAGCAAGGTTATTCACCTTTCGGTTCGAGCCGACTTGCGGAGCATCCGAAAAGAGTCGGATTTGTCTCTGCGGGTAATTTTCCATCAGCTTGCGTATCAGCGGCACAGCGGGATCGGAGAGCTCGTTCACGCAAAAGAGAATTTCGAATTCCGGATAGTCTACCTTGCAGAAGCTTTCAAAATTCTCGTACGTGCTTTCGTCCGCTCCACGAACAGGCTTCAACAGACTTACTGGTGGCGTAAATACTGGCAGGACGCGTGAGCGCTCTCGCGGAAACCATCTCACTGCCGCAAAAATCGCAATCAAGTAAAAGGCCAACGGCGCCAAGGCGAACAACAGAATTACCGCGCGCCAGATCGAAATGTGCTCGATCACGTCTTGCTGCCTGGATCTGCGATCGGTATCAACGAAGTCCCTCGCACGCGATACCTTCGCCCGCGCCACTGCACTGTGCTCGAGAAAAAACTCGCCACGTAAACGCAAAGATCCAGCGCGTCGCGCACAGGCACAAGCCACGGTTTTCGCCGTACCACTGGATCGCCGATAATCTTCACGCCAACCAGCCATGCTACTGCCAGTCGCAAAAACAGATACACCCCCGCATACCCAAGCGCAATCTTCCAAGAAGGAACGATCGCTGCCACCAGCAGCAGCCACGCGAACCCGAACGTCATGAACAAGCTCCAATAGCCCGCCGGGCGAATGTTCCGCAACATCACCGACCAGCGCAATTCATGCTTCAGGAAGTCCGTCAGGGCCTCATTGGGAAACACCATCCAAACTGCTTTCTTGGTCAATTCCACTCGATAGCCCTGTTTCGCCACTTCGTTTCCTAGCGTGAAATCGTCCGAGTGATGATTCACCATGGCTTCGAATCCGCCGATGGCCGCAAGACGCTCCTTGGTAATGGCCATGGTCCATCCCAGCGCAAAATCAATTTGACCGAGCTTTCTCGCCACCAACGCACTCGCAAACGCGAATGTTGGAGCCCCGACGGCGTCCACATCCGCGGCGAAGCGTCCGTTAGTCATTCCGCGGAAAAATGCGGTCACCACACCCACCTTTGGATCCGCGAACGGCGCTACTACATCGCGAAGATAATCGCGTTCCACGCGCACGTCGCTATCGTTGAGTACCAGCAATTCGTGCTTGGCCTCCTTCACCAAACGGCAGAGGTTGTTCATCTTCGGACTGATGCCAAGTTCTTCCACTCCCGCAATCAGCCGGATCTTCGTCGTAGGAAACTCGTTGATCAATTTTTCAATTTGCGGAATTACGGGATCGTTCTGGTCGCTGACGGCGAACGCAATTTCGTACTCCGGATAATCCAGGTCGCACATACTCGCAAAATTCTCGTACCCCCCGCGATCCAGACCTCGCACCGGTTTCAAAATGCTCACCGGCGGCGCAAACGCCGGATTAAACGCAGGCCGCCGGCGCAATGAACGCAGAAAATCCCAGCCGGAAATTAGCGCCAGGCAGTAATACGCCACCGGTCCAAGCGCAGGCAACAGGATCAGATAACGCCAAGAAGTCACGCTCCGGCCTCGCCGCGCCGCGCCACAACCATTGCAGGCAACTGCATTTCCTTTCTATCGAAGCCCACGCGCATCTACATCCCCTATCTGTTTATGCCTGCATGATACACTTCTAGTTTAGACGAACCGCATTTCTTGACCTGGATTCTTCCTGTCTGAGGATTTCTTCGCGCATGACAAGTTCGATTGCCAATCGCCTTTGGCCTTCGCTGGCGATTCTCACACTTTTGTGGCTGGCCGTCTTTGGCCCAGGACTTTTTCACCCGCCGCTTTTTGACGACGCCGACGCCGCGCACGCCGACGCCGGCCTCGAAATCCTGACGCGCGGCGACTGGGTAACTCTGCACGAAAATGGTATCCGCTACCTGGAAAAAGCGCCGCTTCCCTACTGGGGCATGGCAGTGGCATTCAAGCTGTTTGGTGTTTCTACCTGGAGCGCACGGCTTTCCCTGCACCTCAGCGTTTTGCTGCTGGCCTTTTTTCTCTATCAATTTGGTCGACGTTTCCTGACCCCCGAAGCCGGCTTCTGGGCGGGCCTTGTTTTCCTCTGTTCGCTGGGTCCGTATGAGTTCACGCGCATTTTGATTCCAGATGTCACTGTCGGGCTGTGGATCGGACTCAGCTTGTATTTCTTTCTGGATGGCTGGCCGTCGGGAAAGCCGTCGCGGCTGTCCTGCTGGGGCCTAGCCGCCTCGATCGCCTTGAACGTACTAACAAAGGGATTAATCGGCATCGTTTTTCCCTGCGCGATTATTTTCGTTTTTCTGCTGCTCGTCGGCAACCTGCGTCATCTGCTGAAGTTGCGCCCGGTCTCCAGCACCTTCGTCTTTTTGCTGATTGCCGCGCCCTGGCACATCCTTGCCGCACTCCGCAATCCGCCGGCCAGCGAACAAGCCAAGGGTTTTCTCTGGTTTTATTTCGTCAACGAGCATTTTCTGCGCTATATCGGCAAACGCATCCCGGCCGACTACGGCACCGTTCCTATTCTTCTTTTCTACGGATTGCTTTTGGTCTGGCTGCTTCCCTGGAGCGCCTTTCTGCCGCAGGCACTGGCGCAGGTCCGGCTGCGCTTGCCGAAGACTACTGCTGTGCGCCAATCCCCCGAAGCGGTTCTGCTGCTACTCTTCTGCTGGGCCGCCGTCATTCTGCTTTTCTTTAGCTTTTCTACGCGCCAGGAATATTACGTTGCCCCCGCTGTGCCCGCGTTGGCATTACTGCTGGGCTACTGGCTCGCGCGTGAAGGCGAAGCCCAGATCGGTTCTCCCGTCGCGCGCGCCGGACGCATTTCGTCCGCAGTTTTGCTCGTGTTCGGATTGGTCGTTGCGGTTGCCACTGCAACGCTCGCGATCATTTCTCACTCGCCCGCACCGGGCGTCGAACTCGTCGATCTTTTGAACAAGAATCCCGACATTTACGTTCTCTCTCTCGGCCATTTGCTCGATCTCACCGGCGAAGCCATGGGGCTCTTTCGCGGTCCTCTGCTCGGCACCGCGCTGGCGTTTTTCGTCGGCACCGGCCTCAATTGGGTGCTGCGCCGCCGCGGTAAGCTCCGTGCCGCGAATTGGGCGCTCGTGGCCATGACCATTGTTTTCATCGAGTGTGCGCATCTGGCGCTTGGTGTCTTCTACCCAGTTCTCGGCTCAAAGCCGCTCGCCGACGTCATTCAAACGCAACTCCGGCCCGGTGAACAGATCATCTCCGACGGAGAGTATGCCAACGCATCTTCGGTTAATTTCTACACTGGAAAGCAGCTGCTGATTTACAACGGCCGCGTCAACGGCCTGTGGTTTGGTTCTCTGTTCCCGGACGCTCCACCTATTTTCCTCGACAATACGCAACTGGCCGCTCAATGGTCCAGCACCAACCGCGTCTACTTCGTCACCGGCGACGAGAAAAAACGGGACCTGCTCGCCAAAGCAGCTCCGGTTTACGTCCTCGCCAAATCTGGCGGCAAATTCCTGCTCTCCAATCGACCTTGAGAGAATGTGTGCGTGCAAACGGAAAATGCGTTCGAAACAATTTCGTTGCCAAACGTGTAGCGGCCGCCTTCTGAGGCGGGCGCCTTCCTCACCCCTGCCCCGTCAACAACACGATGGTAACCCCCGCACATACCATCAACACGCCCAGCCAGCGCTTTATCGACACATCTTCCTTCAGGAGGTATTTCGCGCCAAACGTTCCCACCACGTAATTAAACGCCGACGCCGGAATCACCAGGCTGATCGGAGCCCAGGACAGCAGAATCAGCAGCGAATAGAAGGACGCGGCCATCAGCGGCGCCGCCAGCAGAATCCAGCCGCTGCGTGCCGCGCGCCAGAAAAACCGCAGCAGGGGCATCGGACGGAAGCTCTCCGGCTCCCCCACCCGCTTCATGCCGTAGCTCATGGCAATTTCACCGCCGGTACTGCAGCAGATGAAAAACACCAGCATCAGTAGGATCTTGATCACGACGACACCGCCGCCCGGTTCGCAGAAGCGCCTTCCGCGGGAACCGTACTCGTTCTCGGCTTCGTTTGTCCCACCAGCAGAACGCCTATGCAAATCACGATCACGCCGAACCAGCGCTTGGCATTCACCGTTTCGTGCAAGACCACAATCGCCAAAAGCGTTTGCACTGCATAGCCAAACGCTCCTGCGGGCATCACGTAGCTGTAGTCCGCCCAGCTGACCGCCGTCATGTAACAGAGCGTAAATCCGAGGAGAAACAGAATCGCCAACCAAATCGTGGGGTTATGTATGGTGGCCAGCAGCGGCTGCCACAATCCGGAGAATGATATCCGCACCTCGCCGATCTGCGTCATACCGCGCTTCAGCAACAGGTCGCCGGTATTGGCGCACACCACCATCAGCAAGACCATCGCCAGGGTCTTGAACCGCAGCCTGTGCTCGTGATTCATTCTTGGGAGTTAGTCGTTGCCGCTGGCCGAAGAAGTTCCAGACACCGGCACCATCGCCTTCGGTGTGTCCCCGCCCTGCTGCACCCATTTCAGGCGCTCAGCGCGCAGCTTCAGGAAGTCGGTGGCCTCGTGATACAGGCGTTTGCGCTCGTGCGCATCCCACAGCGCTTCTTTCACGATGCGCCACACGACTTTCGGGCGGAAATAATATTCGTCGTAGAAACGGTTGACGCCGGCCATCATATCGGCCTTCGAAAGGTGCGGATATTCGATGTGCGGCAATTGGTGTCCGCTGTTATCGGCAAGCGCTTCCACGCGCAGGAAGCCTTCCTTGCTCATCTGCGTGTGCAATTCCGTGCCGGGCATGGCGTGCGCAAGGGAAACCTGAATCGTCTCGCAATCGAGTTCCTTGGCGAAATCGATGGTCTTGGCAATGGTTTCCTTCGTTTCGCCGGGCAAGCCGATAATGAAGTCGCCGTGAACCTTGATGCCCACCTTGCGGCAGTTCTTCATGAACTCCCGCGCCATGGTTAGGTTCGCGCCCTTCTTGATGTTCTTCAGAATCTGTTCGTCGCCGGATTCGAAGCCAACGATAAATAGACGCGCTCCGCCATCCGCCATGGATTTCAGCTCTTCGTACTTGCTGTGGCAGCGCGCCGTACAGGACCACTGGAACTTCAGTGGCTTGAACTTCTGGCTCAATTCGATGACGCGATCCTTGCGAATGTTGAAGGTGTCGTCATCGAAGAAAATCTCTTTCATCTGCGGGAAATAACTCAGCGCGTTTTTCACTTCCTGCACCACGTTATCCACCGAACGCGTTCTCCAGGCATGGCCAGAAAGCGTCTGCGGCCACATGCAGAAGGTGCATAGCGCGGGGCATCCGCGCGAGGAATAGAAGGAAACGAAAGGGTTCAGCAAAAACGGAACGTTGTAGCGCTCAATCTCCAGGTCGCGCTTGTATACGTCCGTGGCAAACGGCAACGCGTCCAGCTCTTCCGTATGCATTTGCGGGCGCGATTCGTTGTGAACGATCTTCCCATTTTTCTTGTAACTGGCGCTGAGAATCTGCTCCAGCGGTTTGCCATGCGCGTAATCCGCAACGGCATGATCGAATTCGCCGCGAACGATAAAGTCGATGTCCTCGCTGGCGTTCAGCGTCTCGTCGGGCTTGATGTGGCCGTGCGGGCCCACAAACGCGACTTTCATCGAAGGGTTGGCTTCTTTGATCTTTCGAAGCAGCTTGAGGTCGCTATCGAAACCAACGGTAGACGTGAACAGAATCAGGAATTCGTAATCCTTGGAAATTTCCACTGTCTGTTGCCAGTTGATTTTGTGCGGGGATGCGTCCAAAAGGCGGCTACCCGGAATCATTCCGGCCGGATAAGAAAGCCAAACAGGGTACCAATACGATTCAATCTCTCGGGTCGCGGGCCACCGCGAACTTGCGCCGCCATCAAAATTCTCAAAGCTCGGCGGATTCAACAACAAAGTCTTCATGACATCCGGCATTCATCACCCTCAGAATTCGTCAGAATGTGCAAACTTTTTCCGTTTGCGACCACACAGATCTAAGTTAGGGGACTGCGTAATTCACCCTCTAGGTAGATAATAGTTTAACTGACTTGGTTGCATCCCGGCACCGCTTTCTGCGGATTGCGCCCAAAACGCACCCAATGGCTAAATGCTGCATTGAGTGGCACTTAGACTGGGGTCTGGGAGAATATTACGTGCCAAATTCGACCGGCGGATTGCGTCTCAGTGATGCAGCGCTTCTTCCGTCGCTTGGCTCAGTAGCTCCCAGATTCTATCGACCCAGTCCAAGTGTTCCGGCTTCATCAGCACCGACCGCAGGCAAGTAATCGTCTGGCGGTCCTTGTCCATGCCGCCAAGATTTGCAGCAAAAAATGATGCCGGCAGTTCCGCAACGGCGAGATGCAGGTTCTTTTTTGCCGCGGCATCGAACATCTTGCGGCTGAGTTCGGAAGCCTCGCTCACTTTGGAGGCGTGCGGCGCAAAAACAACTATGTCCAACTCAGGAGCAAATGCGGCTACGAAACGCGAACCGGCCGCCACCTTACCGTGCAGTTCCAGCGCGGCTTGGCGGCAACGCTCAGGCCATGCGCGAACTCGCCGTCTTTTTTCAATGGCAACAACCGTTGTGTCGCCCACAGCGCCACAGCCGCTGCTCCGGCCCGCGAGCATTCCAGGCTAATCTCGCCAAGATGCAGCTCGTTTGAACTGAAGTAGGTGTATGGTGATTGATGTTTGTACAGCCGCCCGACAGCGGCATCGAGAAACAAAACACACCCGCAACCGTATGGTTGCAAACCATGTTTGTGCGGATCGATAACGATGGAATCTACCCGGTGAAGCTGATCGAATCCTCTACGCGCGTCCGCAGCCAGGTTACTCGCCAACGTAAAATATCCGCCGTAAGCGCAATCGGCATGCACTCGGAATCCGAACTTGTCGCTCAGTTCGAGAATTTGCGCCAGTGGATCGACGGAACCTATCGCAGTGGTTCCCATGGTTGCGACCACCGTGCCGACATCACCGCGCTGCAGCCGTGCTTGTAACGCATCCAAATTTATTCGCCCGAGTACGTCGCACGGCAAAGCCTCAAACTTGAGTTGCAAAACTCCGCTGATGCGCTTGTGGGTGTAGTGCGCTTGTTCGCTGGCAAGAATCGTCTTTCCCGGCGCCAATTGTCCTGCGACCCACAACGCCTCCAGGTTGGCCATCGTGCCACCGCTACACAGATGCCCCAGATGCGTTTTCCAGCCGAACATCGCCGCGATCTCCGCAACGACCTCCTTCTCCATCGCCGACGATGCGCGTCCGCCATCGAGCGCGTGATTATTCGGATTGATCCATTGCGCCAGCGCGTAGGCGAGTCGCGCCACCGGATGCGGCGGCTTCAACATCTGCCCCGCATATAAGGGATGGAAGTAGGGATAGTTGTCGTGTAGCCGGTCGGCTGTTGCCGCTAGGACTTCCGCGATCGCCGCGGCTCCAGAGGGCGAAGAATGTTGTGCCGGAAGGCCCGCGAAGCCGGCTTCCAGGCGTTTCACAGCCTCGAGCAGCAATTTTAGAGAATCCTTATCCAGTGTGAATGGCTCGGCCATGGATTATTGCAAAACTTTGTCGAGCTGTCCCGCGGTGCGTAGCAAATCCAGCTGCGCCTGCTGCCGCTGGAAATTCGAGTCAAGGTAATTCATCCACTTTTCATTTTCTTCCAGGCGCGCTTTCTCAACGTCGCGAAGATTCAGTTTACCTTCGCCAAATTGCGATTGCAGCACGCTGACATTCTGCTGCGCCAGCTGTAGTTCCAGCCGCGTGACTTCCTTGGCGGCTTCGCTCTGCTGTAGTTTGCGTGATTTCTGCCGGACGTCGACGCTCACCTGATTTCGCTTGATCACCAAATTCAGATTGGCGGCTTCCAGATTAGCCTTTGCAAGTTCCACGTTTGCGCGCGTCTTCGCGCTGTAAATCGGAAGCTGAATGTTCACTCCGGCGTTCAAATTGTTGTAACGGAATTTGTTCGGATTGCTCAGGTACTGCTCGTAGTTGTTGAACTTGGCCAGCACGCTGTACAGCACAACCAGCTGTACCGTCGGAAGATTGCCGCGCTTTTCTCCCTGCAGCCGGAGTTCTTTTGCTTTTACATCCGACTGGGCTAGAAGAATGCTCGTGCTGTTCTGCGAAGCCAGCGCCACCAGGTTCGCGCCCTCCTGTTCGGCCGAGCCCGGCAATTCTTCGACGGTCAGTTCCAGGGGTTGCTCTGCCGGCAATCCAAGCTCGTTGCGCAAAAACACTTCCAGCTCATCCTGCCGCCCTTCTAGCTGCAGCACACGCTGCACCACCTGCGCGCGCATGAGCTGCGAGCGTGTAACTTCCATCGGCAGCTCAAAGCCTTCGCCTTCGCGCTGCTTGGTAACCTCCAGGATCTTTTCCGCGCTGTCTTTTTCCTTGCGCAGCACTTCCAGCGAACTGCGCACCTTGACGAGTTCCAGATACGCGCTGGCTGTTCGCATCATCACCAATTCTCGCGTCTGCTCCAGCGCAAACCGTTGTGCCCGCGCCTGTTCCTCCTGCTCGTGCTCGAGCCCACGCAGCGGTTCGTTGAATAATTGCTGGGTGTAGGTGGAATTAAAAATCGAAGGCGCTTGCCCGCCCGGCGTTGCGGGAATGCCGTAGGTATAGCCAGCACCAGAGCCAATATAAAAATTCGGGCGAAACTCAGCCCTGGTCACGTTCGCCACATCACCTGCTACGCGGATTTGCAACTTGGCGGCTTGGATGTCCTTGCTATTCTGCAGCGCCATCTCGATGGCTTTTTTCAGCGTGAGGGAAACCGGCGCGCCTTGAAAGAGCGACTGCTTCATAGTTCGCGTTTCGGCAGCATCGCGTGAAGGAGCGTCAGCCTGTGCAAGCAAGCCGGTTGGGCTCAGTAGAGCCAGCGCGATGGAACTCGCAACCGCCCATTTCGTCCAGTTCGTCCGGCCCATGATTCCCCCTGCTTGTTTCTACTTTGCGTCTTCTATTCGTATCGCAGCGATTCGACGGGCACGAGCCTGGCAGCCTGGCTAGCCGGAAGCCAGCCAAAGAACAACCCAGTCGAACACGAAACCAGGAAAGCCAGTAAAACACTCCACGGCGAAATAGGAACCCGCAGATTCCCCGGAAGCAGTTGCTGCACAACTACGGGAATCAGTACGCCGATCAGGATTCCGATCACCGCGCCTCCGCCACTGATCAAGAAAGCCTCTATTAGGAACTGCGACATGATTTCGTCGCGTGCCGCGCCCACCGCTTTGCGGATCCCTATCTCCCGCGTGCGCTCCTTCACTGTAACCAGCATGATGTTCATGATACCGATACCGCTAATCAGCAGCGCAATCGCCGCGATGACGATCAGCACCATACGCAACGCCAGCGCGATCGTGCGCGCCGCCGCCAGGATCGCCGTGAGCGTCTGCACATTCCACTCCGCCTCGGGCGGGTGGCGGCTGCGCATCAGCCGGCCGATCTTCTTTTCCACCGCGGTCACCTGGTCAGGTCCTGACGCCTGGGCATAAAATGTGCTGAGCACATCGCCGCCGGTGTAATACTTGATCAGCGAGTGTGGAATGATCACCGATTCTTTTTGAATCTCGGATAACCCGTAGGTGGAAGCGCGCTCGCGAAAAACGCCGATCACCGTGAAAGTCAATTCGCCCATATGAATTGGGCGGCCCACAGCATTCTCCACTCCAAAAACGCGGTCGGACAAATCCTTGGTGATCAGGCAGACTTTAGCGCGCGTTTGCATGTCCACGTCGTCAAAATAGCGCCCGCGCAACATGATCAGCCTGCGAATTTTCTGGTAGCCATCGGTCACACCGATCAATCTCACCGGCCGGGCTTGGCCTTCGACCACCACGGTCATGGGAATATCCGAAAAGCCCATTACCCCGACGACTTCGGGAATGTTTTCTTTCACCGCTTGCATATCTGCGAGCGTAATCTCGTGGCTGAGCGGTTGCGTTTTCTCGGGCCGTTTGACCAGTTCGACCCATACGAGATTCGAACCGATTGCTTCGATCTGGGATATCACAAACTTCTGACTGGTCAGCGCGACTGTGACGACAAGCACGATGGAAGCGCTGCCGATAATCACGCCAATGGAGGTGAGCACCGCACGCACCTTGTTGGCGCGGAGTGCGTCTACCGCAACAGTTAAGGATTCGCGTATCTGCATGGATGATTGCGCGTCGCTTTACTTGTTTCCAAGCTGCTTCAGTGCCTCTTGCACGCGTTTGTACTTCGAATTCAGCTTCAGGGCGGCTTCGTATTCGGTGCGCGCTGCGTTCGGGTTTTTCTCCTTTTCGTACAACCGTCCCAGCCAGTAATGCGCCTCCCACGGTTTGGGATACGTCGAACGCAACGGCGCCTCCTGGAGATATTCGCGGAGCAACTTTTCCGAGTCCGGAAGTTTTTCGTCCTTCAGAATCCAGGCAACGGCGCGGTAATACTTTGCGCGTAGATCTTTGGGAGCTGCCATTTCTCCTTCGGAAGCGACAACCAACAATTTCTCGGGATTGGGGTGCTCCACGAAGTAATCGCCAATCGCGTAGATGCGTTCCGCGGATTTCGGGCGGCTGTCCAGCGCTTTGCTAAATTCCGCCTCCGCCGCCGCGTAATCTTTTTTCGCCTGCCGGCAATTTCCGGCCGCGTAGTGTCCTTCCGCCGAGTCCATTTTCATCAATTTCTGGATCAGCGGCTGCGCTTTCTCCTCTCCACCGCCGACCATTCCCGGGGCAGTGCAATCGTATTCCACCAGATCTTGTGCGCTGTCAAAATTGTGTTCGTCCAGTTGCACCGCGGTCTCAAATTCCTTCTGGGTTTTCCGCGCCAGCGAATACGCGCTGAGCATCGAAGCGTGGCTGGCCTTTTCTCCATAGGCCTGTCCGAGCCACTGGTGATAGGCGGAATTCTTCGGCGCGGTGGCCACGGCCTTCTCTGCAGCACTAACCGCCGCATCAATCTGCTTGGTCTCGAGGTACGACTTGGCGAGCAGCAATTGCACTTCCCCATTTTGCGGATCCTTCGCCGCTTCGGCCTGGAGAACGGAAATAGCTTTCGTGTAGTCGCCTTTTTCATAGGCGGCTTTTGCGGCATCCAACGGGCTATCCGCAGCGCTCAACAACACCGGCAATATCGCCAGGAGAAGCGCAGGGATCAACGCACGCCTACAGATCTGCATCTTTTGCGCTCTTCAGGTTTGAGGTATCCGTATTCACAACCTTCACAGCCAAGCCATCTTTCAAATCCGTGTCGCCGGGGAGCGCCACAACTTCCCCCTGGTTTAATCCGCTGACGACCTCGTAATTTGTTGCGTCGGCAATGCCCACCTGGATGGAGCGCTTTTCCACGATGCTTTTCCCAATCTGTTCTTTCACTACGAACACATATCGTTGCCCGCCTTCGGACTCCACCGCGCCGCGCGGGACAGCCAACACATTCAAACGTTCACGCGAATGAATGCGAACATTCACGTTGGTATTTGGCAGCAATTCCAGCTTGTCATTTTCCACGGAACACAGGAGTTCGCCCACGCTTCGCGATCCACGGGCCACTACCTGCTTCGGGATAATCTCCGTTTTTCCTGGCCAACTACGGCTGGGCAACGCATCCCAGGTAATTTTCACCGGCTGACCCGGCTCCAGGGTGCCAATTTCAGGCTCGTCAATGAACGCACGCACGCGCACCTGATGCAGGTCGGCCATTTCCGCCAGTAGGTCGCCCACCTTCACATAGTCGCCGTCTTTCACGGGCAAGTTATACAGAGTGCCATCCAAAGGAGCGACGATACGCCCCTGGCGAACTTTCTCTTCCAGCGCGGCAACATCGTTGCGGGCTTGTTGTACCGCCAGCACAGCGCCAGAACTATCAAGCTGTACCTTGCGGGTAAATTCATTCTTCACCGCCGTTAGGCGTTGCAGCTCGGCCTCCGCATTGGCCAATTGCAGCGCGTTTGCGCCGATTTCGTCTTTCGTCGCAGCGCCCTGCATAAGCAATTTTTTCAACGATTCCTGCTGGCTCTTCAAACGGTCGCGATTCGCTATGGCCTTCTGCAAATCGCCGTTGACACGCGCAGCTTCGTCGCTGCGACCGCCTGCTTGCGCCGCCCGCAAATCGTCTTCGGCATGCAGCAATCGCGACTTTGCCGCGGCCAGCTGTGAGGCCACTTCCTTCACATTCAACTCCAGAATCATCTGGCCCTTTTTTACGTTCTGCCCTTCGGAAACGCCCACTTTTTCCACGAAGGTATCCAGTTGTGCGCGAATGCCGTAGGGCGAAATAGGTTCAACTTTGCCGTTGCTGCTTACCGAGGAAATGATGTTCTGCCTGCCGGGAATCATGGCCGAGATCTTGGCCACCGGCTGGCGGCCGCTCAGGCGCACCAGCACGAACGCCAGAATCGCGGCACCCACAAGCAGCAGAATTGTCCGGTTTCGTAACCGCTTATCCATTACTCACGCTTATTTATTGGCCGGGTACCATAAGCAATCCTGCGTTGCGTCCCCGGCAGAATACCTTGGCCTGCTCTGTGATTGTCCGTTGCTTTCCGGCGATGGCCCGTGGCGGTCGAAGGCTGATATAAAGTTTAGCAGGAGGGCTCGTCATTTCTCTACAATGTTATGCGCACTGGCCCAATGGCTAGCCATGTTAGTTGGATGCAGGCAAACATCCTGTCCGTCACCTAGCCAGATGCTTGCTTCTCGGGCTGGCGTGTTATCGGCGTCGATCCGTCGGCCCAAGCAGTAATCTTTTCGGGTTGTTCTTCGTATAGCTTGTAACGCTCTTTGTGTGAACCCCGCGCAAGAAGAGGTCCTCGGCATGATTGAAACCCGCGGTCTGTGCAAAGTGTTTAAAGACAAGAAGCGCGGCCTGATCCGCGCAGTAGACAAGGTCAGCTTCACCTGCAACCCCGGGCGGATCTATGGCTTGCTGGGGGCCAACGGCGCCGGGAAAACCACCACGTTGCGTATGTTGGC
>Ga0210384_10000595_pt1 | contig 54781 bp, 39 predicted proteins | sample IncBWH2MmetaG_FD_160574 | JGI IMG/M metagenome (GOLD analysis project Ga0210384, IMG submission 160574) | Forest soil microbial communities from Barre Woods Harvard Forest LTER site, Petersham, Massachusetts, United States - Inc-BW-H-2-M | ecosystem: Environmental > Terrestrial > Soil >...
CCGCTGGCATTTCCAGGAATACCATTCTCCTGGCGTTCGCAAGTCTATTCTCTGATATCTCTTCGGAGATGCTCTATCCCATCTTACCGATCTTTCTCACACAGGTACTCCATGCAAGCGGAAGTGTGGTCGGCGTGATGGAAGGCATGGCAGAAGCAACCCAGAATGTCGTTCAGGGTTTCTCCGGTTGGCTCTCGGATAAGCTCCAGAAAAGGAAGGCTCTGGCACTCATCGGCTACTTTGTCTCCGCTTTGGGCAAGCCTCTGATGGGAATTGCCGTGGCATGGCCAGGCGTTTTAGGCGGCCGTTTTCTAGACCGCCTCGGGGCTGGCTTTCGCTCCGCTCCGCGCGATGCCCTCATTGCGTCTTCCGTCCCCGATGAATACCGAGGGCGAGCCTTTGGCCTGGAGGGAATTGGCGATAACCTGGGAGCTTTCTTAGGGCCATTATTCGCCGTTCTGCTTTTCCTTTCGTTCCATTTCGAGATCCGATGGATCTTTTTCGTTGCAATCGTCCCCGGCCTGCTTGCGTTTTTTATGATCCTGTTGGTTCACGAACGGCCAGTCCCCGTGGCCGCAAAGTCCAAAATCGATGTCAATCTGCGAGAATTCCCTGTCGGATATTGGAAATACCTGTCGGTAATCGCGATTTTTGAGATCGGCAACTCAAGTAATTCATTCTTAATTCTGCAGACAAAGAGCATCGGCGCCTCGTTTGCGGTCACCATCCTGATCTATGCGGGTTTCAATTTGATGGCCGCATTCATTTCATATCCGGCGGGTTCTCTTTCCGATCGATGGGGTAGAAGAAACATCCTGCTGGCGTCGTTCGTCGTCTTTCTCGTCGCGTATCTTGGCTTTGCTAGTACTAGAAGCGTAAAGGCGATTGCCGTTTTGTTCCTCTTCTATGGATTGTTTCAGGGAATCTTTCGGTCGGTCGGCAAAGCACTTGCTTCGGATTTCGTGCCAGAACTCCTGCGCGCCAGTGCCGTCGGCTGGTACAGCGCAGTCGTCGGACTTCTGGGATTGGTCGCAAGCGTGGTCGCGGGTCTGTTGTGGGACCATGTCAGTCACGCTGCTGTGTTTTATTACGGTGCGATCTCTGCTATTGCGGGCAGCGTTGGCTTGCTCTTCATTCCAGGAAAGCGCAACCGGGCCGCAGTCGACGCCTAGAGTCTGGACCTGCGACTTGCTAATCCGAGAATAAATTCTTTCGAATGTCGGACTTGCCATCTGCATCTGGCATGACGCGCGACTACATCCAGCCGATGACCCGAAAGTTTCATCCAGAAGAGGATGTGGTGGCATGCCTCTCGACACACATTGTCCTCGATTCTCGGGTAACGGTGAGGAGGTGAAAGTAGTGCAGGAGCTGTTGCGACACTCAACGTCAAGGATGACTGTGGACACCTACACCCAAGCTCTCGGGCCCGACAGGCGGGCCGCGCAAAGCGAAGTTGTAGGGATGATCCGGCCGAGAGAGCGTGTATTTTCTGTGTATCGCGATGCCGACGTGCGTGTCATTTTTGGAGCGATCTTGGATGACAAAAGGGAGGCCCCTTCCAAGTTTCTGCCGATGCTGACCGCGTGCGGCACAAGCAGTTCTATGGCCCTTCCACCAATGTATTGGTGACGTGCTTCTTGTTCAAAGAAGGCATCGCCGAGCGAGAGGACTTCCTGCCTGTGGGGCTACGTCAGCCCCACCTCGTATGACATTTGGGTGAACGTCTGCAAGCGTCTTGAGTGGATCTGCGAGAACTGGCAGCTTCCTGATGCCGGCATTTGGGAGATGCGCAATCGCCCGGAAAAGTTCGTCTACTCGAAAATCATGAACTGGGTTGCCCTGGATCGCGGTCTCAGGCTGGCCGACAAGCGGGCGCTTCCCGCCGACCGAGATACGGCCAGCTAAACTCGCGACCCTAGCCTCACCCCGGAGCAAAAACGTAGTCGAGCGCAAACTGTGATCGGCTTGTGCCCGTTAAGCCGTTCGACTGTTTGCGCCGAAAGCGGCCTAGTGTGTTTCCTTTAGGCCGCCGCGCGAGAACTTCCGTCTTTAAGAGCGGTCGAAAGTTCTCGCTCGTGGGCCCCTGTGAGGTGTGCATAGGCAAGAAAATAGGGGCTTTGGGAATGTGGCATGGTTCTTGCGGCCCTAAAGGTGGTTCCGTTCTTGGGAGAGAGGTGTTTTATGGAAGGTGCAACGAAAAAGGGTGAATACGACCTGAATTCTGCGATCACATTCCTCTTGGTTGGCCTGGGTATCGGGTCAATTCTGGCTATTGTCTTCGATCCGAAACAGAGAGACATTCCAGAAGAAATCAATAGTGGGCGCATGTCAGAGTTGCGACCAAGACGGGAAGCAGCGGAGGGAGCAGCGTGAGGCAAAGTGGATTGGCTTTTCTTTGCGCTACTACGATCTTTGGGTTTCGCGCGGCGCGAAATTCATCACGGAGCCTAAAGTCCATGCGACGGAACTGCGTTGTTACATGCGAGACCCGGATGGGTATCTCATTGAAGTTGGACAGACGACGATGACTGCCGATCCCTTAGCCTTGTACTCATAACTCTGAACAGGCAGGACTTGCCACTGCCTGTCATTCCGAGAATCAGGGTATGGGCAACGTCGCGGGTGTGCAGGTTGAGAAAGGAGGGCGTGCTGTTGTCGGTTTCGACGACTGCCAGGTACTCCGCGCCGAGATGCGCGTTCGTCTTCTCGCCGGGAAGGATCGTAAACAGAAAAGACAGGTCGGCGTAGTTCGTGTTCAGGAGATACAACTGGCGGAGGTTCATCGCATAGTTGCCCGGCACGGTGGCGAAATAGGCGTTTAGTTGGTTATAGGTTTCAGCAAACAGATTGCCGTCCGCGTTGGTGAAGATGCCAGTGAACTCAGCCACGAGCTGATCGAGTTCCGTTCGTGACCGGCCGTACAGCACAATGGTGAGCGAGAAATCTCCCAGCGATTGACCGTCACCGAGAGCGCGCAAGCAATCGCCAAGATTTTCGATGTCAGCCTGTTTGGACTCGTCCACGAGGACATCACGTGGGTTCGTCTTCGTGGCATCGTTGCCCATCTGGGAGACAAACCCTGTTTTGGACATATTGAAGTGGCGTCGGCGCTTGTTCACCTCTTTGCGGGCTCTGTCCGCGGGGAGCGGCGTCCACTCGGTGACCACATAGAAGTTGGCAGGGATCTTCAACAGCGCGTCCAGTACCAGGGGCCTCGTTTCGGTGATGGCCTCTTTCATCGTCAGCACACGGACGATGTGATCGCCGACCCGCAGATGATCGCGTTCGGCTTCGATGTCGGAGTTGACCACCTGATAATCGAGGAACTGCGTGGACTGCGGTCGGCCGACAACACGCCAGTGGTCATAGTTCAGCAAGCGGCGGAAGAACGTGAATTGCCCCCGCCGATTCAAGACCTCGACTCGCATGAAATCCGCAAGCTGCCGAGCGAATGCCTGCACGTGCCGGTCGGATCCTGGAGGCGATGGGCATCCTCGCGCTGCTCACGCGAGAAACGCCCGCAGCGATCGCCTCAGAACGCAAGTCGTTGCGGAAGATTTTGGAAAGTTCCGCGTCTCAGGCTAATGCGGTCGAGAAGCGAATGGAAAAATACGCATCGAGACTTGAATCACGTCTTGCTCAGTTGCCCCAGGAATTGGAAACAGGGTTGGACCCGCTTCGAATTGCGAAGCTGCTGGGCGAGAGTCTGCGACAGTGTTTTCAGCAACCCGGATTGCCGGACACCGCCAGAGCGGTTGGCCAGTCTTGTGCTGAAAATGAACTCCATCCAAACGCAACTCGCGAACGTGCTCCGGGAAGTGGCTCGAGGCCAGCGTCGGCGAGGTCACGAGCGATCAGGGCCCAACTATTGTCCAATTCCTTCTTGGAGGTTTTGTGTTTCTGGGCGTCCTTATTTGCCAACAATTTCGTCCAAGTCACTCTGGCCTCCTTTCACAAAATGCTTGCGACCCTTCATTGTCCCTTCACGGCGATGCGACAATATACCGCTCGCCACCAGGGACGACAGTTCCCGCTGAAGGCTGGACGGGGTCGTCCCTAGACGGTCAGCAAGCTCCGACAGGTACCACCACTTGCTTGGCTGTGCGAGCGTAGCTGCGAGCACACCTTGGCGCATGGGAACAGCGCGGTCAGCACGGACGAGTTACGCATATTGCGTATATTGTTACGCATGTTGCATAAGATGTCAGCCTGTGCATTGGAGCATGTGAGGAGTGCAGTCGGGCGCGGGACGCTTCCGGTTGTGCCCTACGCGCAAAAGGCTTCAGAAGCGGTGGCAAAATACTATCTCCGGCCAGCGCCCAAGCGCCGCTTCGTGCGGGTCTTAGCTCCATAGGGAACGGTTTCGTTCAGCAGAACGGTGACATTCGGTGCTTGCATGCGTCTCCGAGGAAGGTGCTCACGATGTCGGGCTTGCCGTCGCCATCGAAATCTGCGATGCGCAAGCCTGCTCCTTAATCCACGGCTCGCTCCCCTCCGCACCGACCGCGATTCAGCGATTTGCTCCGCTGCGGGCTGCCAAAGTGAGTCAGTGCTCGCCGCCAGCGCGCAGTGTCTTGCGACACCGCAAGCGGCAACCTGAGAGCGGAAAGGTTTCTCGTCTCACTCATGTGCTCCGTCAATCACGGTAACGTTGTTGCTGCCGGAATTCGCTACGTAAATCTTGTTCGTGGTGGAGTTCACGGCAACCGCGACAGGACTCTTTGCACTCGGGTCCGACAGCGTGGCCGTCGCGTTCGTCATGCCGTTAATCACCGTAATGTTACCGGATGCCGCATTTGCGACGTAGATAAAGTTAGTCTGCGACTCCACTGCTACACCGCAGGGCGATGCGCCAACCGGGATCGTCGCCGTAACCGAGTTGGTCGCGCCGTCAATTACACTCAGGTTGTTGCTTTGAGAATTCACAACGTAGATCATGTTCGTTGTGGCATTCACCGCGACAGCAACAGGTGCTACCGCCTGGGGGTCTGTAACGGTCGCCACCACCGTGTTGCTGGCTCCGTCGATCACGCTGATATTGTTGCTGCGGCTATTGGCGACATAAATCTTGTTTGATGTTGCGTCCACTGCCACACCAACCGGAACAGACCCCACCGGGATTGAGGCTATTGCTTGCAAGTTGCTGTCGTAGAGGCTAACAGCACCGGTGCTCACACCGGGATATGTGACATAGATGGTGTCGGTTAGTGGATTAACATCCATTCCCACTGTATCGTCGGTGAGGATGTGGCCATTGGGCGATTGGAGCGGGTGGTGTCAAACACCTCTATGCCTGTGGAAATAGGGGCGCACGGGTCGCTTCTCTTAATACCGTTCCAGTATGCGATTATCTGAACGTAAAGTTTCTGGCTTATCGAGTTCAGGGCCATACCAGTTGCATTCACCTGGTCGATAGGAAAAGAAGAAAAGCCTACCGAAGTCTTAGATTGCGTAGCTCCGTCAATGGCTTCAAGGTCTGCCCCTGATGCCGAGCACGGGATGCCTGTCGGTATCGTACCGAAATCCGTCACATAGATTTTGTTGGTCGTGGAGTCAACGGCAATTGCGCTGGGCGCGGTTCCAACCTTAATTGTGGCGCTGACGGACGCACCTCTGCCGCCGCTGGTGGTCGTGCTGCCTCTGCCGCATCCTGCCAAGAAGACGAGAGCGAGTAGCCCGACGAGGAAGACGAAGCTTTTTGCCTCCAGACCGTGGGACGATTCAACACGTGGAATGCAATCACATGAACTCATAACCACCTTTCCTGTCCGATAAACGATTACTTTTTGAAACGGAGACGTTGCTCTTTCAGGCCGTCGCGTACGCTTTGGGGAAGAGAGACTGGGACACTCCCGCGCGCCTCGGACCTGCACTCCGGGTCATCTATTTTGGCGCAGGGAATCAACTCGATCGCAGGTGTTTCGCCCGTGAGCGGATCGAAGGCCTGGCCTGTAATGTCGCCGGCACCATTAATGTCGTTGGCATCGATGATGATTAAGCGGGATTCAGCCGCGACGAGGGTATTGACATCGGTCATCACTCCGTTTTGCCAGAGAAAACCACGGCAGTTTCCACTGGCGTCGCACGATTCGCCCAGGACTTGGCCACGCTCGCTGATCGCCCATGCGAAACTGGAAGTGTCCCCGGCGAGCGTCCCTAGGTCGGTAATTGATCCGTTTTGCCAGAGGACGGCATGCGTGCTGGTATCACCCGGCAGGTCGGACAAGCCTACAACCTGACCACGGTTGTTGATGTCGACCGCCGAGTTGTTAAACTGCCCTCCGAGGCTGGTGAGTTCGGTGGGCGAGCCGTCTCGCCAAATCACAGCATGCAAGATCATCGCAAATCCCAGAACACCAAGGGGCCCGCAGTAGCCCGATCCACCAACTGCTACATCGTGGTCATTAATCCCTAACGCGCCCGCTATGGCGTCGCCTGACAAGGGCGGAAGGTCTTGGATCTTTCCGTCCTTCCAGAGGGCGCCATGGAAATCAAAGACTTGCGGCGCGAGGCAGTTTGAGTCGAGAACCGTCTCTGCCAACCCAACGATGTGGCCTGATCTGTTGCTGTTCGTGACGTAGCTGTTATTGCCTCCTAACCCTGGAAGTGGTGACATCATTCCCTTCTGCCACTGGAACGCTGACTCCAAGAATTTGTCGGAGGGAACCATGGCGAAGAAGTTTTCTCCGTAGGGATCGATATCCGAGGTATCAGATCCTCCCGCGAGCATGCCGAAATTGTTTCTTGCGATGAATTCTATTTCGCTGGTGGGACCACCTAGTGTGCCGAGGTCGTTGAGCTGACCGTTAATCCAAAGCACAGCATGATGATTCAAATCGCCGACCAGATTCGACCAACCGCTTAACCAGCCGCGGTCGTTGACGGCATGGGATTTGGAAACCGTTCCTCCCAACGATCCCAGCTTTACGACAACATATTGAGGCGCTCGTGCCCCCGACTGAGCCCACGACAATGGTGTCGAGGCCAGCAGCAGGAGCCCTAGGGCTAAACAGCCAACTGGGCAGATAGCTGAAGGACACCTGTTTGATCCCATGAAAATTCTCCTGTTCATAAACGTTCGAGCTCGCACAGCTCGATGTGCTTTGAATCCGAGCGTGGGCATCTTGCAGTGCATGCGGGGAAACGTCAATCGTCGGCACCTGTCCTGTTTCGATCATGTATCTGACCTGATAATCGATTGCAGCTCAGCAGGTTAACGGTGCTTCTGTTCTCTTCGTGATACACTTCCGAGCACGGTCTGGGGCGCTTGTGTGAATGAAACTCCTGCATCTCACGCGCTCATTCGGTTCGGTGTCTTCGAGCTGGATACTGAAAGCGGAGAACTGCGCAAACAGGGCGTAAGAGTCCGGCTTCAGGTGCAGCCCTTCCAGATTCTGCAGCTTCTCTTAGAGCACCCAGGCCAGGTTGTCGCCCGCGAGGACCTGCAACGACGCATCTGGCCTTCCGACACTTTTGTGGATTTCGATACCGGCCTCTATAACGCCATCAAGAGGCTGCGTGAAGCTCTGGGAGACACGGCCGAGAGTCCCCGCTTCATCGAGACTCTCTCCCGGCGCGGATACCGCTTCATCGCAGCAGTGGAGGGAAATGGACACGCAGCGATCACCCCGGCGCTGCCGCTCGAAACGACGAAACCTACATCCAGACGGAATTTCCGACTTGGCATTGTGGTGGTCCTGGGAGCGGCGATAGCGGTCGGCGCTGCCGTGGGCGTTGAGAGATTTTGGAGGCATTCGTTCAGCAGCGGCCCTGATCCCCTGATTCGCTCGATTGCCGTCCTGCCACTGCAGAACCTGTCAGATGATCCTGCACAAGAATACTTCTCCGACGGAATGACCGATGCACTGATCACCGACCTTGCGCAGATTGGTTCTGTGAAAGTGATTTCTCGTACGTCGTCCATGCAGTACAAGCAGACGAAGAAACCGCTGCCGGAAATCGCACGCGAACTGAACGTGGACGGAATCATCGAGGGAACGGTGCAGCGCTCGGGGAACCGCGTTCGCATTACTGCGCAGCTCATCTATGGCCCATCCGATAAACACATTTGGGCTGACAGCTACGAAAGAGACGTTCGCGACGTGTTTCCTTTGGAGCGGGAAGTTGCCAACGACATCGCCGGTCGAGTACGGGCGCGGATCACGACTCAGAACCAATCTATTCCTGTTCAAACTCGGGCCGTGAATCTGAAAGCGTTGGATTTCTATCTTCAGGGCAATTACCACCTGAACAGGGCAGGGGATGTGGGCTCCCACGACGAAGAGTTTAAGAGGGCCGATGCTTTGTTTCAGCACTCCATAGATGCTGATCCCGGATTCGCGCCCGCTTACATCGGACTGGCCGAAACACATCACGATCTATGGTCGTCGTCCGCTGAAGATATCGAGATCATGAAAAGTGCCTCCAAGCGGGCGCTAGAACTCGCTCCCGGGTCTTCCGAAGCTCACACAGAATTAGCGCTCACAAAATGGGAGGAGTGGGACTGGAGCGGAGCTGAGGAAGAATACCGAAAAGCCGTCACGCTCAACCCCAATAACACCTTTGCCCGCGACCAGTTCGGCGGGTACCTCGATGCAATGGGACGGCTGGAAGAAGGCTGGAAGGAGCAGCAGCTTGCGCAAGAGCTCGACCCGGCCAGCGACCACGTATCGTGGGCGTTGTACAGGCGAGGCGACTATGACCGCGCAATCGAGCGCCTCCAGACGACGCTTCAAACTCGCCCTGACGACGGCGTACTCCACTGGCTCCTATCAGAAATTTACGCGCAAAAAGGGATGCACAAGGAATGGATCCTGGAACTAAGCAAAAGTATGACTCTCCTGGGTATGCCGGAAACGGCAGGCCGTCTCCAGCACGCGTTCGCGACTTCTGGGTACTCAGTAGCGAGGCGCTTGTGGACGAGAGAATTGGAGCAGTGGGCGGCGACGAAACAAGGTTATTTCCCCGGCATGCTGGCGCAGGTCTATGCGTCGCTCGATGATAACGACCGGGCTTTCTCCTGGTTGAAGCAGGGTTGTGAGCATTACCGCGACCAAGGCAGCTCTGATCCTATTTTGCAATGGACAAAGATAGATCCCAGCTTAGCTTCATTGCGCTCCGATCCGAGATTTAAAGGCGTGCTCCGCTGCATGGGGCTTTCTGAGTAATCGTGCTTCGGCCTGAGTTATTCAGTCATGCGCACCGTCAATCACCGTGACATTATTGCTACCCCAATTCGCTACGTAAACCTTATTCGTGACGGAGTTCGCTGCGAGTGCGACAGGGCTCACAGCGTTCTTGTCTATCAGTGTGGTCGTGGTGTGCTTCGCGCCATCAATCACCGTAATATTGCCTGGATTGCCGCCTTGAGAATTGCCAAAGTTCGCCACGTAGATGAAGTTCGTGTGCGAATCCACGGCCACGGCGGAAGGCGAAGTTCCAACCGGGATCGTCGCGATAACCGCGTTGGTCCCGCCGTCAATTACAGTGAGGTTGTTGCTTTGCGAATTCGCAACATAGATCGTGTTCGTTGTGGCATTCACCGCGACAGCAAAGGGTGCTATCGCATTCGGGTCGGCAACGGTCGCGACCACCGTGTTGCTGGCTCCGTCGATTACGCTGATATTGTTGCTGCGGCTATTGGCGACATAAATCTTGTTTGATGTGGCGTTCACTGCCACACCGATCGGAACAGACCCCACCGGGATTGTGGCTAGCCATTGCATGTTGCTGTCATCGACAAAGACAGCGCCGGCTACACCGGGATATGTGACATAGATGGTGTCGGTAACTGAATTGACGTCTATTCCCGCTTCAGCCGCGACGAAGATATGGCCATTGGGCGGTTGGAGCGAGGTGGTGTCAAATACCTCCATGCCTGGGGAAAAAGGGACGCACGGGTCCCCGTTGATGCCGTTCCAGTATGCGATTATTTGAACGTAAAGTTTGTGGCTTACCAGGTTCAGGGCCGCATGAATGGCATTCACCTGGTTGAGACGAGAAAAGCCCACCGAAGTCTTGGCTTGCGTGGCTCCATCAATGGCTTCGACGTCTGCCCCTGACATCGAGCAAGGGATGCCTGTCGGTATCGTACCGAAATCCGTCACGTAGATTTTGTTGGTCGTGGAATCTACGGCAATTGCGCTGGGGCCGGTCCCAACAGCGATTGTGCCGCGGATGGTGGCGGAGGTTCCTCCACCGCCATTTGCGCTCGTGCTTCCGCCGCATCCGGCAGAAGCAAGGAGTGCGAGCAATACGGCAATCCGGGCAACGCCGGTCACGCTCGCGCCGTCAGGCTTCCCGATCTGCGGAACGCGATTATCTGAACTCATGACCATCCTCCTTCTGTATTGCGTCTCGCCAGCAAATCAGGAAGAATGACCCAAAGATCAACCTGAGGCCGTTTGGCTGTTTTCAGAACAGTGGTGCTTTCATCGTCCGAAGATGAGCATGCGATGAAGTTGCTCTCGTGCTGTTCCGGACAGTGCGATCCTGGGCTTCGCAATACCGATTGGCCCAGCTGCAGGCCCTTCGTCGCACGGCACCGCCGCGAAGGCGAGCGGTTCGGCCGTGTTTAGGTCCACACCAGCGCCTACGATCTCGCCGCGAGAATTAATATCCGCGGCGGAAATCAGGTACAGCGGAGAGCCCGCGGTTAGAGCGTTCAAGTCGGTCATGAGACCGTTTTGCGACAGGAAAGCGCGGCAGTTGGAATTAACGTCACAGGACAGGCCAACCACCTGGCTGCTGTCGTTGATCGCAAACGCCGCGCTCGAAAAGTCCCCGCCCAGCGTACCGAGATCAGTCATGACACCGTTTTGCCAGAGGAATGCGTGCCCCGTGTTGTCACCGGCCAAGTCCGATGCCCCGACAACTTGCCCGCGGTCGTTAATGGCATACGCAACATTGTTTAAGGTGCCTCCGAGATTTCCCAAGTCGGTCGGTAAATGGTTCTTCCAGAGCACGGCATGCAGGAAAATGGGTCCGATCCCAGGCCCGCTCCCGCACGTGCCAGTGCTACCCACTATCTGCCCGTTGTCGTTCACCGCAAGGGCGACTCCGATCGCATCGCCGGGAACTGGTAACAATTCATGGATGGTGTTGCCCTGCCAGACCACAGCTTCGTAGTCGAGCACTTGCGGAGAGACGCAGTTTGGATCCGGCGTAGTGTTCTCCGCGACCCCCACAACCATTCCGTGATTATTTGCTCCCGTCGCAGCGCTATTGTTGCCGGCCAGCGTTCCAAGCGGTTCCATTAGGCCGTTGCGCCACCGGAACCCGCGGCACGTTTGATGGCTTCCATTGCAAGCGCCTCCGCTTGGCGTACAAAGGAAAATGCAGAAGTTCTCTCCTAACGGATCAGTCTCCGGAGTCTGAGCGAAACCAACCACGACGCCGTCATTGTTCTTCACGGGGAAGTCCACATTGCTGTTGTCACCGCCAAGTGTTCCGAGATCGGTGACGACTCCGTCTTGCCAGATGGCGGCATGCTCTTCGGTGTCGCCCGTGAGGTTGGCGACGCCGGCGGTCCAGCTTTGGTCATTGATGCTGTGCGCGCTGCTTCCGAGAACACCGCCTAGAGTGCCCAGGTTCTGGACCGAGTAGTGGACGAGCTTTTCATTGTTTTCTTGGGCCTGTCCGCCCACGCTGTGCACTGCCGACAAGGTGACGATGACCGTCGTTACGATGAAATTCAGGGTCGTGGCCTTCATGAATCTCTCCTCCGCTATTGCGTTCGCGACCGAGCGCGCGCCGCATTGCCAACGGTCGTGTTCTCGCCACGTTTCTTACGCCGTTGTAGGCTGCTCAGTCAGGAAGGAAAAGTTAAGTTGTCGTTAGGTTTTGGTGAGGCCACGTGGCTTCTGATCAAGAATTTGCGCGTAACTGGGTTACAATACTGCAACTTAGCTTGTCTTGGAGCGTCCGTGGGGCAGGACTTCCAAATCGCAGACTGGCACATCGAGCCCGGGCTAAATAGCGTTTCCCGTGATGGCACGGCGACTCGCCTTGAGCCGAAGGTGATGGCGGTTTTGGTCTGCCTTGCCCAACATGCCGGTGAGCCGGTCAGCAAAGAAGAACTACTGCGAGCTGTCTGGCCTGACACGTTTGTCACCGAGGACGTCCTGAAACGCTCAGTTTTTGAATTGCGCCGGGTGTTGGAAGACGATGCCCGCCAACCCCGCATCATCCAGACCATACCGAAGAGCGGTTATCGACTCCTGGTGCGAGTCAAGACGATAGACGGCGCAGGGGATGTCGCGCTAGTTCCGGTGCGTGATAAGCCATCGCGGGCATCCCGGCAACGGCGACTAGTACTGATCATCGGACTCGCCACATTGCTGATGCTCATGGTGGTTGGGGGATACAAGCTGCGGGAACAGTTCGGAAATAGGAGTCGTAGTTCGCAGATCCGGTCCATTGCCGTCTTGCCCCTAGAAAATCTCTCCGGCGACCCGGCTCAACAATATTTTTCCGACGGAATGACCGATGCGCTGATCACAAACCTGGCCCAGATCGGAACGCTCAAGGTAATTTCGCGAACCTCGTCCATGCAATACAAGGAGACTAAGAAGTCTTTGCGGGAAATCGCGAGCGAACTGGATGTGGAAGGGATCATTGAGGGTACTGTGCAGCGCTCCGGCGATCGCGTGCGCGTCACCGCGCAATTGATTGATGGCCGAACGGACCAACATTTATGGGCCAACAGCTACGAGAGAGACTTCCGTGACCTATTTGCTCTGGAACGAGATGTCAGCGCCGATATCGCCCATCAGGTTCAGGGCCGCATCGCGTCATCGAGCGAGTCTCCGCTTCCCCAGCCTCACGCGACAAACCCAGGGGCATTGGAAGCGTACCTTCAGGGAACTTACCACCTCAACGCGTACGGAAGAGGGGCAGGCGAGGAGGAAATGAAGGTCGCCGCAGAATATTTTCAACGAGCGATTGACGCCGACCCGAGTTTTGTTCCGGCCTACATCGGAATGGCCAAGGCCCACAACGGCCTCCCAGCTAGTTCAGCGGAAGATGTCGCATTAAGCAAGAAGGCCGCGGAAAAAGCGCTCACCCTGGACCCCAGGTCGGCGGAGGCTCTGGGCATTCTCGCGAACATTAAATGGGAAAAGGACCTTGACTGGTCCGGGGCGGAGCAACAATACCGACAGTCCATTGGGCTCAACCCTAACATCGCCTTTGTTCGCGATCAATTGTGTACGCTTCTCGCGGAAACAGGACGCACGGACGAAGCATCGCGTGAATGCCAGATCGCACAGGAACTCGAACCCGACAGACCCCGCCTGCCGTACGTGTTTTATTGGCGGGGCGAGTATGCCAGGTCCATTGCAATGCTTCGCATCATGGCCGAACGACACCCGGATGATGGCGAACTGCACTATCTGCTGTTCGAGAATTACGCCCTGAACAAGACGTATGGGGAATCCATCCAGGAACTGGAGCGAGCACTCACACTGTACGGGTACTCAGAAACAGCTGCAAACATTCAGCGCGCGTTTGCAGGCTTCGGGTACGAGGAAGCCTTGGGACAGTTTGCCAAGGACCTCGAGCGCCTTCACATCACGAAGCAAATGTTCGCGCCCGTCAACCTCGCGGACGTGTACGCAACCTTGGGCAACAAGGATCGTGCGTTCTACTGGTTGGAGCAGGCGTACTCGCATCGTGATAGGATCGCCCTCGGAGAGCCGCTGGACTACATACTCGTTGATCCCATGCTCGATTCCCTGCGCGCCGATCCGCGATACAAAGATCTGATCCGCCGAATGGGGCCGCCGCAGTAGTGCATCGCCGAGTGAGCGGATCTCACGGTTATTGAAGCGTCACCGCCACCTCGATCGCGTGCTGGTATGCGCCTGATGTGCGGCTTGCAGTGGACGTGCCCGTCACGATGACTGTATAAACCGGCGGAGTTTGCGTCTGTGTTTGGGAGCTTCCTCCGCACGAGCAAAGCCCAAGTAAGAGCAGAGGCAGGAACCCTGCCGCTTGCCACGCGCGGCGTTTTTGCGATCGCTGCAAAAGAGTGATCCCAAGGATCAGCGGGAGCCAGTCCACGTACACGAACCTTGCGAGCCGCGGATTTGCTGGCAAGATATCGTGTCGACCTTGAGATGACTTTGTGGGCGCGGGGCCTTGAACGGTAAGAATCGGCGTCCAGGTGCCGCCGTTGCCAATCGCCCCCGATCCACCCGCAGCGCACGTCGGGAGCGGGGAGGGCCCAGTAACCGCACAAGAAAGCTGAACCGTGCCGGCGAAATTCGGGCCCGGGGCAACCGTGAGTTGGTCAAGCACCTCATTAGGCGGGCCGGTCGGTAAGGTCAGCTGCGTGTACTGCGCACTTAGAGAAAAATCGGGCGGCTGGCCTGCTGCGATCGTGAAGATTTCCGTAGCAGACTTAGTGATGTCGGCCACGGAGGTGGCTGTTACCGTAACCGAAACACCAACGCTCCCGTTCGGCGCAAAATAGGTAGCTGAAGTAGGGAATGATGGGGTTAAAGCGCCACTGCACAGGGGCAGGATCGGCCCGGAGTTACAGGTAGCGCTGATTTTCCAGTTAACACCCAAATTATGATTGTCTCCAGGCACCGAAGCTGCGAAAGCTTCCGTAGTGTTCTCCTGGATATTCGCCACTGCCGGCGAAAGGGAGACAGAAATGGCGGAGCTTCCAAAATAGGCCGTCACGTCCTCATTGGCATTCATGTTTATGCTGCAACCACCGGCGCCAGAGCAGGCTCCATTCCATATTGAGAAGGTAGATGGCGCCGCGGAAGACGCGGTCAGGGCGACGCTCGTGCCGTTGCCGAAGGTAGCTGAGCACGTTCCGGGACAATTGATGCCCGAAGGAATACTCGTGACGGTTCCACCTCCACTTCCTGCGCCAGACAAAGATACAGAAAGAGTGAGGTTCGCCGCACCTGCGCCGCCGTCAATCACGGTGACGTTGTTGCTGACGCTGTTAACGACATAAACTTTGTCGGTGGTTGGGTTCACAGCTATTGCAACCGGACCAGCCGCGTTTGGGTCGGTGACTGTGGTGGCTGTTTTCGTCATGCCATTGATGACGGTGACATTGTTGCTGCAGAAATTGGCCACATAGACATTCCCTGTTGCCGAATCTACCGCCAGATTATTGACAACCGGTTCTCCGCAGCCTGCTGTCACCGCGTTTGGATCCACGATGTGAAGAACCGAATTCGTCGCCCCATCGATGGCAGTCTCACCTCCATTGTTGCCGACTGTCGTTGTGCTGAAATTTGAGGCATAGATCATGTTTCTCATGGAATCCACCGCAATTCCATGCGGTGTAAATACACCAGGATCGTAGATATTGGTTGTAGTTTTGGTAGCGCCGTCAATAACTGTGATGCTTCCATAGTGCTTGCAATAGGGGCCATTGCCGCAATCGTCTATGTTTGCTACATAAATCTTGTTGGTCACAGGGTTGACCGCAATGGCGAATGGATTGACGCCGCTCGGATCTGTCACCGTCGTCACATTTCCGCTGGCAACGTCCAGAACAGTCACGCCATACGTGGGAAAATAAATGTCCCAACTCCCCACGTAGAGTTCGTTAGTCATCGTATTCACGGCCAGATTATTGGGCCATTGCAATCCTGGAGGAATAGCCAGCGTTAACGAATTCGTGGCACCGTCAATGACTCTCACATCGCCGGCGACGTTGTAGTCGGTCACGTAAATGTCGTTGGTTACTGAGTTGACGGCCAGTTCATTGGGACCGTTGCTATCCAAAAGTTCGGCGACAACCGCGTTCGTGGCTCCGTCGATTACCCTAATGGCGCCATTATTTACACGAACTTCGCCATCATCCGCAACGTAAATTGTGTTGGTAACAGAGTTCACTGCCACCGCATGGGGACAGGAGCCGACCGGGATGGCCGTGGTGGCATTCGTCCCGCCATCGATGACAGTCACTGTGTCGTCGCTGTAGGTTGGAGGGCAATTTGCAACATAGATTCTGTTGGTAACCGGGTTCACCGCGACGGCGACGGGGCTCGATCCTACCGGCACCGTGGCAGTCACAATCTGCGCCGATGCGATGCCCACAATGAAAACCCAGAGAACACTACCGATGATTAACGGGTTGCGCATAACCTCTCCAAAATGTCGTACCCACAACTCACCAAACATTCGGCCTCGTCCTCGTCGTCTCATCGCGCCAGCCCAAGACCTCTCAAGCCCCTTCGCTGGTGCAGCATCTGGCGAACTCTTCCCGGCAGAGTGAACCTGGGCCGTTCGCTAGCGCGTTGGGCCGCGGCTGGTGTGCCTGTCGCACGATCGTCACGGCCTTCGCTGTCGGCATGAGCGTCATCACACCGAGCCGCCAAGAAAGCTGGGCTGTCGCCAGTGTTTTGATCAAATGCGGTGCCCGCGATTTCCCCGAAATCATTGATGCCGCCACCGTAAGTCAGATAGAGGGAAGAGCCAGGCGCCAGGAGGGTGTTCAAGTCCGTCATCACACCGTTTTCCCAGAGGAAAGCACGGCAGTTGAAATTCACGTCGCACGACACGCCAACAGCTTGGCCTTTGCTGTTAATGTCGTTGGCCAGGCTAAAAACATCGCCGGGAAGAGTGCCGATGTCTGTCATCACGCCGTGCTGCCAGAAGAAGGCGTGAGTGGCAGTGTCACCTGGCAGATCTGAACTCCCGACCACCTGACCTGCGTTATTGATAGCCGTAGCAGCGTTGTTCATTACGCCGCCTAAACCGCCCAAGTCAATCACAGAGCCGTGTTGCCACAACACGGCGTGAACGCCACCCGCATAGGAAGTCGGCACCACACAGGCACCCGATATACCGACAACCTGGCCCTTGTCATTGATTGCTAACGCCGCTGCGACCGCATCGCCGGGGAAAACAGGAAGCCGGTCAATGTAACCTGGCTTCGGTCCCCAGATCACGGCCTCAAAGTCGAGAACTTGTGGAGGGACGCAACTGGGGTCTTGAGTGGCAGTCTCCGCCATCCCGACTACCTGGCCGAGGTTGTTGACGCCAAAGGCCTCGTTGTTATTGCCCCCAAGGGTCGGCAAGGCGGTCATCACGCCGTTCTGCCATAAGAAACCGCGCTGCAGATTTTGCCAGCCCCGGCAGTTAACGTTAGTGCAAACGTAGGCTGCTCCCCAGAATTCGCCCAACGGATCAACCTCGTCGATCTGGGCTCCTCCTGCAACCAGGCCCCGATCGTTCTTGATCGGGGTGGGCACAGAGCTATTGGGACCGCCCAGTGTGCCGAGGTCAGACATTACGCGGCCGCGCCAAAGGAAAGCGTGCTCGTTCTGGTCGCCCGCCAGGTTGGCATCGCCCGTCACCCAACCACGGTCGTTGGTGCCACCATAACCATTACTGGCGGAACCGCCAAGAGTGCCCAGATTCATGACGACGTAATGAATCTGGTCGCCGGGTTGCGTGTTGCTCTCCACTTGAGCGACTAGACGACTTGAGAGTGGCAGTATGGCAAATACAGTTATTGCGGAGATGCACCTGAACGTCCACGATTTCATCCTTGGCCTCCGTCACTTTTCTTGCACTCGCTTGAGCCTTTGGGGATAGGTCCCCAAAACGCCCACAGAACTTCACCGCCTGGTTATTACGCTGCCTCGCTTCAAGAAGTCATGAAGAAAAGGTGCAATTAAGGCGAGGTTTCGGCGAGGTTAAGCATGCGCCGGGCCGGGCTGTTCCGGTCCCATGCTAGGGCAATGGGGTATATAATCCTGACACTTAGCTCGTCCTGGAGGGGGTCGTGGGGACCGACTTCCGAATCGCACGCTGGCTGATCGAGCCGGGGCTGAATACTGTCTCAAGAAACGGTACGACAGTTCATCTGGAACCGAAGGTCATGGAGGTGCTGGTGTGCCTTGCCCAACATGCAGGCGAACCCGTCTCCAAAGAAGAGCTACTTCAGACCGTCTGGCCGAACACGTTTGTGACTGACGACGTGCTCAAGCGGTCGATCTCTGAATTGCGCCGCGTCTTTGAAGATGATGTCCGTGAGTCTCGCATCATTCAGACGATTCCCAAGCGCGGGTACCGGCTTCTGGTTGCGGTCGAGCCGGTCATAGGAGCCAAGCGGCTCTCGCCTGGACTGCGAGGCCAGGAATCCACGACCGTGGGTCGCGACTGGCGAAGGCTGGCGTTGGTATCTGGAGGCGTGGCGGCGCTGCTCCTAATTCTGCTCGCAGCATTTTACGTTTCCTCCAGTGGGCGAGTCTTTGGCAAGAATGCAGATTTGCAAATTCGTTCCATTGCAGTGCTTCCTCTTCAAAATCTTTCCGGTGACCCCAGTCAGGAATATTTCTCTGACGGCATGACCGACGCGCTGATTACGGATCTCGCACAAATCGGTTCGATGAAGGTGATCTCGCGCACCTCTTCTATGCAATACAAGCAGACTAGGATGTCGCTACCGGAGATTGCGCGCGAATTAAAGGTCGACGGAATCGTTGAGGGAAGTATCCAGCGTTCCGGCGATCGCATCCGAATCACCGCACAGCTCATTCATGGTCCGTCCGACAGACATCTCTGGGCTAACACCTATGAAGGAGATGTAGCCGACACGTTTGGCCTCGAACGAAGTGTGACTCAAGACATCGCACGTCAGGTTCAAACACGACTCATGCCCCGGGCCCAGACAGAGGCGACGCAGCCTGGACCTACTAACTCCAAAGCACTCGATGCATACCTGCAAGGCAACTATCACCTCCAGCGGTACGGACGCGGGGGTGGCGTTGAAGAGATGAAGAAGGCATCAGACTTCTTCCAGCAGGCCATTGACGCTGATCCCAAGTTTGCTCCAGCCTATTTTGGGCTAGCTTACGCTCACGACGCGCTGCCATTGGTTTCGCGCGAAGACTCGGCTATCGCAAGAAAGGCCGAAGAGACAGGGCTGACCCTCGACCCGGACTCTCCCCAGGGGCAGACTATCCGGGCAGGTAACGAGTGGCGTCATTTGGACTGGTCTGGAGCAGAAAAGGAATTCCGTAGAGTCTTGGCGCTCAACCCAAACAACGCGGCTGCGCACGATGACTTTTGTGAGCTTCTCGGCGAAATGGGACACTTGGATGAAGCCCTGAATGAGTGCCAGATCGCACAGGAACTCGACCCTAACAACGACCATCTGGCATCAATCTTGTACAAACGAGGAGATTACGAGCACGCGATTTCGATCTTGCAATTAATGAACGAGCGTCACTCCGATGATGCAGCACTGCACTACCTGCTCTTTGAATGTTACGTAAAGACGAGAAAAGATGAAGACGCGGTCGCGGAATTGGAGAGGACACTTACCCTGTACGAATTCTCCGATGCGGCGGCCAGGATTCATCACGCCTTTTCCAGTTCGGGGTTCCGGGCTGCCATGCTGCAGTGGGGGAAGGAGATAGAAAAAGCCCAGGAGAGTAAGCAGGTATACATGCCGGTAAACATCGCGGATGCCTATGCAGTGTTGGGGCAGAATGATCGGGCCTTTTACTGGCTGGATCAGGCGGTTGAACATAGAGATGCCATTGCCGTAGGGATTCCCGCGACTTTCCTGCGAACGGATCCCATGTTGGAGTCCCTTCGCTCTGATCCCAGATTCAAAGACCTTATGCACCGAATTGGGCTACCGCCATAGCTAGTTCTCTCATGACCATTGACGGAACAGAGGCTACGCGTGCTTGCTCGCTTGTCTTCACACTGATCCTCGCGCTGTTGAGTCTTGTCGCTCCGTCGTTAGCCCAAACAACCGTAGGAACCGGCAGCATTGTGGGAACGGTGAGCGATCCCTCCGGCGCAATCATCAGCGGAGCTGAAGTCAGGATCAAGAACGTTGCCACGGGGCAAGTCATTAACGTAGTAACCAATTCCTCGGGTTCGTTTAATTCTGGAGCCTTAATCCCTGCCGACTACAAGGCCCATGTGTCAGCCAAAGGCTTCACCTCGGCAGAAATGCTAGTGACTGTACTGGTCGGCAATACCACAACTGTGAATGTGACTCTGCGCGTCGGCGACAAGAAGGAAGTGGTCGAGGTACAAGACTCCTCTATGCGGGTCAACACGGAGCAAGCGACCGTACAAGGTGTTCTGAATAGAGAACAGATCGAGAGTCTCCCCGTGAACGGCCGCAATTTCCTCGACTTGGCCCAACTCGAACCCGGCGTCCAGGTGCAGGACGGGGGAAACTTTGGCATCGGCAAGGATGGGTTTTCCGCCATTTCTTTTGGAGGCCGATTCGGACGGACGACACGCATCGAGGCCGATGGCATTGACCTTTCTGACGAGATTTTCGGCTCGACCACAACCAACGTTGCCGCCAGCGCCATCCAGGAGTTTCAACTCAGCCAGTCGAGCCAGGACCTGTCCACGGAGTTGACCACCTCCGGTGCCGTCAACGTGATCACCCGTTCGGGGACCAACACACTTCACGGCGAGGCCTTTGATTTCTTCCGGGACAGTTCAGTGTCCGCGGCCTTGCCCACGCCTCCCGGATTTTCCGAGCCGTTTCAACGATCGCAATATGGCGGACTATTGGGCGGCCCGCTCATCAAGAACAAGTTCTTCTATTTTTTGGATGCAGAACGGACCTTGCAGCATCAGCAAGCACCGGTACTTGTGGCCTACCCGTTCGAACAATACTCGGGAAGTTTTTCTGCTCCATTCCGCGAGAACAATCTCATGGCGAAAGCGGACTATCAGCCTTTCCCGGGAGTGCACGCCTTCTATCGCTTCGGTTATTTTCAGAATTCGCTGGTTGCGAACGGAGGGGTTGGTTATTCGCTGTACGGATCCAAGACGTTCACACGGTCTCATGTCGCTGGCGCCGACTTCAATACCGGCAGCTTCAGCCACAGTGTCCGGTTCGGCTACCTGAAAACCACGCACGATGTGGCGGACGCGGCAAGTAGCAGTGGGGTACCCTTTGGCAACTACCCGCTAGACCTGCAAATGGGAAACACCGGGCTGCAGACCGGTCCAAGTGGAAATGCCCCCGAGAGGGTTCTTCAGAGTAATTTTCAAGTCAAGTACGACAGCAGTAAGACGGTTCGTTCAAACATTGTCCGCTACGGGATCACTTGGAACCGCATTGTTGCCGCTGCCTGGATTCCTCTGCAGAGTCTCGCACCGTACTTGTTCGTCAACGTTGGCTCCAGCGAGGAAATGTTCGCCGGAAACTCTTGCGGTCCTGCCACGCCGTGTTTCCAGGGGGGAATAGCGAATCCGCTGAATTATCCGGTGGAGAACGTCAGTGTGAGCAATGGGCTTGGATATTATTCTCCATTCCCCGGACTGGGATTGCCCGCGGGCAATTTCTACTATCACCGGCTCGGAGCCTATGTGGGAGGTAGTTCGAAATGGAAAAGAAATCTCACTTTCAGCTACGGCATTCGCTACGCCCGTGAACCGGGACGCAGCGACAGTCAGTTTCCTCCCATTCCGCAACTCAACTCGCTGATCGCAGGCCTCGGAGATCGAGTTCACGGAGCAAACTCCAACTTTGCGCCCCAGCTTGGCTTCGCCTGGGATCCGACGGGTGACGGCAAGACGGTGATCCGCTCTGGAATTGGCCTGTTCTATGAAAACGTGCTGACCGCGGTTGCCCCATCCGATCCGATCGCGCGGTCCGCCACAGGAGATGTTTTCACTCAGGTACCACCGGCGTGTTACGGTACTGGCCAACCAGCGCCGATTCCGATCCAGGGCGGAACCCTCGACCCTATGTTCTGTGGCACAGCAAGTGGCGGCGCGGTTGCCATAGGCGTAGTCGCCGATCAGATCGCCGCTTTTCAGCGACTCTACCAGGCCGACTCTCCCTTTAACCTCAATGTGCCCAACCCAAACTACGCCGGATCGTTGGTAAGCAACGGTTTGGCACTCGGAGGCGCTTTCGGCACCTATGATCCGCAATTCCGCACGCCTCGTTCTGTCGAGATGAACATCGGAGTGCAGCGTCAAATCCGGCCGGGCGTGATATTCAGCGCCGATTTCGTGCGCAACGTGCAGACCCATTATTTCCTCGCCATCGACGAGAACCATACCGGAGATGCTCATTATTTCAATCAGGCGGCGGCCCTGGAAGCGATAGCGGCTACCAACCAGTCCAAGGGCTGCGGCACAGGCACCGACTTCAATACTATCCAGTGCGCTATCAGCACCGGCGCTCGAATTGTTGACTATGCAAACAACGGCTTAACTACGTCTGCGGACTTCGGTAGAGTCTGCTCCTTCCCGTCCTTTATTACGCCCGGGAGCTCCTATGGCTGCGCTTTTCCCGGGATCACTCCCTACGCATCCCAGTTAACGTTCCTCAAACCCGTCGGGAGGTCCGTTTACACCGGACTCCAGACTAAGCTCGTAGCCGCCGTGCAGCATCCGTGGCCGGGGGTGCGCGCCGTCAATTTTCAGGCGTCGTACGCCCTATCGAGGTTTGACAATACCGGCGGCAACGGCAGCAATGTGCCCGCGGCTGTAGGTGCAGCCGATCAGGATATTGGGATCGGATCTCTCGACAACGCGAAACCCGGCCGTTACTTCGGCCCAGCCTTGCTTGATCGTACCCACCAGCTTTCGCTTGGCGGTTATGCGGATCTGCCTGGCGGGTTGCAATTGAGTATCATCTCGCATTTCTGGAGCCCGCTTTCTACTTCGTTGGTCGTGCCGAATACCAACCTAGGATCCGGCGAAATTTTTCGCACCGACTTCACTGGAGATGGAACGGTCCAAGATCCGGTCCCCGGAACGCACGTTGGTAGTTTTGATCGCGGCATCAATGCCTCGAACATCAATCGTGTGCTCACAAACTACGACAACAGGGTTGCCCTGAACTTGACGCCGGCTGGTCAGGTGCTAGTCCAGAACGGGCTATTCACTTCCGCTCAACTGGGTCTTGGCAACGCGCTGTGCTACAACAATCCCAATAGTTTGCCCGTCAATTCTTTGTGCGCCGTCGCTCCTCCCGTACCACTAGCTCCTCCGGGACAGGTCAATCTCGCCTGGCTGCGAGCTCTGGATTTCAAAGTGGCGTGGTCTTACACGCTCCGAGAAAGGGTGACAATACAACCCAGCGCTGGCTTTTATAACCTTTTCAACTTCGCCAATTTTGACCTGCCCGGCACCGCACTCAACGGATTGTTGACGGGAGCCGCGGGACAGATCAACGGAACCACTCCCACGGGCCACAATGTAGATCGCGTCGGAGTCGGCACGGGTGTTTATTCGCTCGGGGCGCCACGGCAAATTGAGTTCGGCTTGCGCGTCACCTTCTAGTGCCGAACCACTGGTCACCTCTGGTTCGGAACGATTGATTACACGTGAGTTCGTGCACTCACGATCAAGCTGCAAGAGCAGCGCCATTTGAACTCCGAGTCGATCAAGGCAAAGCTGAAGGGCGAGTTGCTGGCAGAAGACTTTGATGCGCTGAAGGTGAACATCACTGAGGAGGTCGCCCGGATCGAGGCCGCGCTGACTGCTTTGGAATCAGAGCTTTCCGCCATGGAGGAACTAATCACCCAGACCCAGCGCGAGTTGATCGACCTTCCTGCTGCATGGGCCAAGGCCGGACTGAGCGAGCGTCGGGAGCTATGCTCGATGCTCTTTCCTGACGGTTTGGTGTGGTCTCACTCTATGGGCTTTTTGAACTCACAAAACACGTCGATCATGCAGGATTTACGGGCCTCTTGGCTTGATGCGGATGATGATGTCAAGTTTGGCGTCCCCGACGGGATTTGAACCCGTGTTACCGCCGTGAAAGGGCGATGTCCTAGGCCAGGCTAGACGACGGGGACGACTTCTGGAGGCCGACCTCTCAGGCTGGAAGTGCTGGCGAATTCCTGATGTTAGCAGTCGCGTTCACTCACTGTCAAAAAAGAAGCGTCCCGCACGGGCCTCAATTTCATCGTACTATGCGCTTCATCGGAACCCGAAATAGAGGCAGCGCTTCGGAGTATTGACATCGCATTACAATAGTTCAAGTGAGGGCCCCGTGGCCTCCACCTGAATCTATGTCTGATCCCTTATATCTGAGCCTGTGGTTTCCCGACTTCTCCGGACCGGCGATGTTGCCGCACATGTTCGCGGTCCTGCAGCAGTTCCCTTTTTCGACGCAGCGGCCCGGAGTCACCTACGCCGCTGTGCAGCCCGTCTCGTGGAACGAGGCCACCGTGCTGGAACGCCGATTCTCCCCCGGGATTACTCCGGAGGAAGCGGTCGTCGTCGCCGCCGACCTCATTCACGACGACTACGCCTATGTCTTCGACGCGTACTGGGATCTTTGGACGCCCGACGAAACCGGTCACCAGTGGCTGCTCATCCCCAGCCTGGTCAAGTTCATCGTGCAGGGTGAAGAATTCGACGACGGAACCTATCAGGAAACCGGCCACATTGAAATCGACTTCGGCCTCGACTCACTGTTCATTCAGGAAAATGTCGAACTCACCGAAGAAACTCAGACCAAAATTCGCGACAACGTCGCCAAACTGGTCGAGTTCACCAGGAAGGCGGAAATGAACACGCGCGCCACATCGCGCCGCCTGTGGTCGGAGTCAGAAGAAAGTCTCCCGCAGAAATTGATCGCGCGCCTGCAGAAGGTACAGTAAACCGCAGAGGACCACAGAGCCTTACCCTGTGATCCTCCGTGCCCTCTGTGGCTGAGGTTCTTACTTCGTCCGTCCGCCTTCGACCTTCAGCGTCTCGGCAGCCGCAGCCTGCGCCGCCGCCAGTCGCGCGGTCAGCACACGGAAAGGAGAGCATGACACGTAGTTCAATCCGGTGCGATAGCAGAATTCCACCGACGACGGCTCGCCGCCGTGCTCTCCGCAGATTCCCACCTTCAGCGTTGGCCGCGTCTTCCGCCCGCGCTCCGTCGCCATCTTCACTAGTTGTCCCACGCCTTCCTGATCTAATGCCGCGAACGGATCCTGCTTCAGAATGCCCTCAGCCAGGTAAGTCGGCAGCACCTTGTTCACATCGTCGCGCGAGAACCCGAACGTGGTCTGGGTCAGATCGTTGGTGCCGAATGAGAAGAACTCCGCCTCTTTGGCGATCTCATCCGCTACCAGCGCGGCGCGCGGCAACTCGATCATCGTGCCCACCAGGTACTCGACTTTCATTCCCTTCTCTTTGAATACTTCCTCGGCAACCCGCCGTACGATCGCGCCCTGGTTCGCCATTTCCTTCACCGTGGCCACCAGCGGAATCATGACCTCAGGCAACACCTTGATACCCTTCTTCGTGCAGTCCACCGCGGCCTCGAAGATGGCGCGAGCCTGCATCTCCGTGATCTCGGGATAGGTAATGCCCAACCTGCATCCGCGATGTCCGAGCATGGGATTGAACTCGTGCAACTGCTCGACCCGCGCCAGCAGTGGCGGCAACGCCTTCTTCAGGTCGCCGATGCCCTTCACGCCGTAGTCTTTGTACTTCGCGACCAGTTCTTTCTTCTGCTTCGCGCTATACCGCGACAGCAGCGCGATGTCGACCATCAAGTCTTCGCGGCGCGGCAGGAACTCGTGCAGCGGCGGATCCAGCGTGCGGATCGTGACCGGCAGTCCGTCCATCGCCTTGAAGACGCCGGCGAAATCAGCGCGCTGCATCGGCAGTAGTTTTTTCAGCGCAGTCCGGCGATTTTTCTCGTTGTCCGCCAAAATCATGGCGCGCATGTGCGGAATCTTTTCTTCGCCGAAAAACATATGCTCGGTGCGGCAGAGCCCGATTCCTTCCGCTCCGAACGCCCGCGCCTGAATCGCATCGCGAGGAATGTCGGCATTGGCGCGAACCTTCATCTTTCGATGCGGATCGGCCCAGTTCATAAACTTCTGCAACTCGGGATCATCCGGCGACGGATCGAGCGTGCCCAACTTTCCCTTGATCACCCGCCCCGTGGTGCCATCGAGTGAAATCCAGTCTCCTTCTTTGAATGTCTGACCCTTCACCCGCATCTGGCGAGCCTTTTCATTGACATCGATGTCGCCCGCACCCGCCACGCAGCACTTGCCCATGCCGCGCGTAACGACCGCGGCGTGACTAGTCATGCCGCCGCGGGAAGTGAGAATGCCCTTCGCGACTTCCATGCCATGAATGTCTTCCGGCGTGGTTTCAGCGCGCACCAGAATCACGGGTTTCTTCGTCGTGTCGTGCCCCGCCATCTTGACCGCTTCGTCGGCGGTGAACACAATCTGTCCAACGGCCGCTCCGGGTGAGGCCGGCAGGCCAGTCGCGAGCACTTCTACCTTCGTGCTCTTCTCGTCGAGTCGCGGCACCAGGAAGTCATACAGTTGGTTCGGTTCGACGCGGAAGATCGCTTCTTCTTTTGTGATCAGTCCTTCCTCTACCATCTGAATCGCGACGCGCACCGCAGCCAATCCGGTGCGCTTGCCGTTGCGCGTCTGCAGCATGTAGAGCTTGCCGTCCTGAATGGTGAATTCGAAATCCTGCATGTCTTTGTAGTGCTTTTCCAGCCGCGTGGTGATGTCGCGCAGCTGGTTGTAGACATCGGGCATGATCCTCTGCAGTTCGAGGATCGGCACCGGAGTGCGCACGCCGGAGACCACGTCCTCGCCCTGCGCATTCATCAGGAACTCTCCATAGAACTCGCTCGTGCCTGTCGCCGGATTCCGCGTGAAGCCCACACCCGTGCCGCTGGTGTCGCCAAGGTTGCCGTACACCATGGCCTGCACGTTGACCGCGGTTCCAAGCATGTCGTCGATGTTGTTGATGCGGCGATAGGTCTTGGCGCGATCGTTCTGCCATGAGCGGAACACGGCGTCACGCGCCATGACCAGCTGTTCGCGCGGATCCTGCGGGAAGTCGCGCTTGGCGTGTTTCTTGACGACCTTTTTATATTCGACGATCACTTCCTGCAGATCTTTTGCCGTGAGATCGGTGTCCAGCTTGGTTTTCCGCTGTTTCTTCTTGGCGTCAAATACTTCATCGAATACCGACTTCTCGATGTCGAGCACGACGTTGCCGAACATCTGGATCAGCCGCCGGTAGGAATCGGCCGCGAACCGCGGATTGTTGCTGCGCTTGGCCAGCGCTTCCACGCTTTTGTCGTTCAGCCCGAGGTTGAGAATCGTGTCCATCATGCCGGGCATGGAAAACTTCGCGCCCGAGCGCACGCTCACCAGCAGCGGATTCTCGCCGGTTCCGAGCTTCTGTCCCTGCAGCGCTTCCAGTTGTGCCAGGGCCGCATCCATTTGTTTGTCAACGTCGGACGAGAGGCCGCCGCGCATGTACTCGCGGCAAGCATCGGTCTGAATGGTGAAGCCCGGAGGCACCGGCAGTCCGGCGTTAGTCATCTCGGCGAGGCCAGCGCCTTTGCCGCCCAGCACGTCCTTCATCTTGCCGTTACCGTCGGCCTTGCCGCCGCCGAAAAAGTAAACGTACTTGGTTGAGGACTTCTTGCCTTCCTTCGCTTCGACTTCGGGGAGAGTAATCGTCGCCATAGATGAGTCCTTTGTGTAGATTCAGATTTCGTGCAATGTTGTGAACCTAAAACTTAAGAGTTGACTCGTGCGCAAATCCGGTTCGCTGCGCCTCAAGCCGCTCAGCCCCAGAGGCGCGTCGCGATAATAGCCCACCGCTTCAGCGGTGGGTACAGCCGCAAGATCTGGAACAAATCCCGGCGGGACGGCAGAATCGCCCTACGCTCTCCCTTCGGTCACGATCTCCGAAAAATCGGCGATCGTGGAGAATTCCTTTAGCAACATCCGCAGCAGCGCCAGCCGGTTCGCCCGCACTTTTGCATCGTCGACCATGACCATTACCTTGTCGAAAAACGCATCCACCGGCTCGCGCGCGGTCGAGAGCAACATCAGCGCTTCGCCATATTCTTTTTTCTTGCGAAGCGCTTCTACCCTCGGACCATTGACCTCGACATACGCGGCCAGGCTCTTCTCTTCCTGCGCGGAATCGGGCAAGTATTCGAAGGTCGCAGCCGGCGCGATACCCTTCTCCGCGGCCTGCTTTAGAATATTTCGGATCCGTTTGCACGCCGCGCCAATCGCCTGGAATTCCGGCATGTGCAGAACCTGCGTCACCGCCTCGGCTCGCTGCACCGCATCGACCACGTCTTCCGCATCCGCACCAAGGACAGATTTCACCACGTCGTACGCATACCCGCACACATCCTTCAAATAGAATTCCAACCGCTCGCGAAAGAACGTCGCGACCGACTCGTCAAACTTTGCTTCCTCAACAAACTTCTTCTCCGCCTCGGATCGCTGATAGCCCGCCCGCGCGTCCCGCATCAGGTCGCCCAGGCGCAGCGGCAATTTCTTTTCCGCGATCACCTTCACGATCGCGTTCGCCTGGCGCCGCAGCGCGAACGGATCTTTCGACCCGCTCGGCACCAGCCCCAGGGCGAACATCCCGGCAATCGTATCGGCTTTGTCGCCGATCGAGAGCACCGCGCCCTCCATCGATCGCGGAACGTCGTCGTCGGTCGACTCGGGCTTGTAGTGATCGTAAATCGCGTCGGCAATGGCGAACCGGGTCGCTTCGGGCAGGCCCTCGTCCAGTTGCTGCGCCCGCGCGTACAGGCCACCCACAATTCCCTGTAGCTCGGTAAATTCCTTCACCAGTTCGGTGGTCAAATCCGTCTTCGATAGGCAGGCTGCTTTGTGAATCACTCCCGGCCGCACCGCAATCCCGCGCTGCTTGAGGATCTCGCTCAACCAACTGCACAGCCGCTGTACCCGCTGCGTCTTCTCGAAGTAGCTGCCTAGATCTTTCTGGAAAGTCACATGCTTCAGCGATTCCCACCGCTCCAGCAGAGACTTTTTCTGGTCAGTCTGCCAGAAGAAGCGCGCATCGTTGAAGCGCGCCCGCAGCACGCGTTCGTTGCCGTGGCGGATCAACCCCTGCGGATCGCTGTCGGTATTGAGCACGGCCAGAAAATGCGGCGCCAGTTTGCCGCTCGCATCTTCGACCGCAAAATATTTCTGGTGATCGCGCATCACCGTGACCAGCACCTCTTCCGGCAGCGCCAGAAACTGCGGATCGAAACTGCCCAGAATAACCGACGGAAACTCCGTCAGATTCACCACGGTGTCGAGCAGAGCTTCATCCTCGCGCCAGCGTGCGCCGGGAATCGTGCGGGTGGCCGAATCCAAAGCCTTGCGAATCTGGTGCTCGCGTTCGCCTCGCCCCAGCACCTTCGCCGCCCGCAGACACTCAAAGTATGCCGGCCCGGCGTGCGGAATCGTCACCACGCCGTCCGACAGAATCCGATGTCCGCGTGAAGTCTTCCCTGCCCGAATACCGTCGAACTCCAGCGGAATGGTTTCCCCATCGAGCATCGCGACCAGCCAGCGCACCGGACGCACGAAGCGCTCGTTCGGCTTCTGCCAGTACATGTTCTTCGCCCAGTAAATTGAGGAGAGTTCCTTGGGCAGACCCTCGGCGAGAATTTCAGTCGCGCTGCGACCTCTTTTCGTAACCTTCGCCGCGATGTATTCGCCTTTAGCGGTGCTGACTTTTTCCAGTTGCGCCACGTCGACGCCGGACTTCCTGGCGAAAGCGTGCGCGGCGGGCGTCGGCTGACCATCTTTGTACGCGACGTTCACTGAAGGTCCCGTAAGTTTCTCGACCACGTCGCCCTGCGAAGCGGCGATCCCGACCGCCACAACCGCTAGGCGCCGCGGCGTATCGAAGTGCGTGACCTCGCCGCCCGACAACCGTTCTCGGCTCAGCAGCGCAGTCACCCGCTCGCGCAGTTCCTCGGACGCCGCGTCAATCATCCGCGCCGGAATTTCTTCGCACCCGATCTCTAGTAAGAAGTCTGGCATGCAAGAATCTTTCAATTATCGCAAGTCTGAAGTCGTGGCGTAGTGACCACAATCACAAACCTAACTGTCATCCTGACCGTAGCAGAATGATTTGCGAAGCGAATCATTCTGCGAAGTCGAAGGATCCCTACCCTCGACTCTCAGCAGATTTTTGTATGCTCATCGGACCCGCGCGCTAATAGGGATCCTTCGACGTCATGGAGACTTCGCTTCGCGAACTTTCCACTCCGCTCAGGATGACATAACGCAGAAATTCAAATCGCTGCCCGAACTAACTTTTCGCTCTTCTTTTTTGTTGCACTCACCGGTTCCGGTTCGTGAGTCGACTCTGGAGGCGCCGACTCACTCTTCTGCTGATCCACCCAGGCCTTCGCGATGCCCACGGCCAGCGCCCGCACGCGCGCAATCACACCCACGCGTTCGGTCACCGAAATTGCTCCCCGCGCGTCCAGAATGTTGAACAGATGCGAACACTTCAAACAAAGATCGTACGCAGCCAGCAGCGGAAACCGCGCCTTCTCCGGGTGCCCCGTCCTTGTCTCTCCGTTGTTTGGAGAGACAGGGCGGGGATTTTGATCCTTCGCCAGCGCCGCATACTTTTCCAGCAGCCCCTTGCACTCCGCCTCGCACAACTCGAAGTGTTTCCAGGCTTTGTCCACGTCAGCCAACTCGAAGTTGTAGACCGAGAACTGCAACTCGTCGGCGAGCCGCACGTCGCCATACTTCACCACACTGCCCGTATCCGGATCGCGCGCCCACACGATTTCGTAGATGGAATCCACATCCTGCAGAAACGCGGCGATACGTTCCAGTCCGTACGTCAGCTCAGCCGAAATCGGAAACAGATCGACGCCGCCGCACTGCTGGAAATAAGTGAACTGCGTGATCTCGAGGCCGTCGAGCATGACCTGCCAGCCCACGCCCCACGCGCTCAGCGTGGGAGCTTCCCAGTTGTCTTCTTCGAACTTGATGTCGTGCTGGCGAAGGTCAATGCCGATCGCAGTCAGCGATTCCAGATACAGCTCCTGCACATTTTCCGGCGGAGGCTTCAGGATCACCTGCAGCTGCATGTGCTTGAACAGCCGGTTGGGATTCTCGCCATAGCGCCCGTCCGCCGGACGCCGCGACGGCTGCACATACGCGACCTTATACGGTTTCGGTCCCAACACGCGCAGAAACGTTTCCGGCGCCATGGTCCCCGCGCCAACTTCCACGTCGTAGGGCTGCTGCAACACGCACCCGCGCTCGGCCCAGAACGCCTGCAGGCGCAGGATCAGTTCCTGAAATGTGAGCGACTTGGAGGAAGATGAGTTCACGGGTTCGGCTCTTGGCTCTTGGCTCTTAGCTTTTGGCTTTTGGCTCACAACCCCAGGATGCGAGTGGTCAAGTCGAACTCCTACAGCACGGCTGGCGAGCAAGAGATTAACCCACGATTGTAATGGAAGCGGGAGGCAGCCGTCAGCAGGGGGCGCCGAAAGGTTCCTGCAGGAACACTGTGGATAAAGCCAAAGAAAATCGCTGCAAGTCGTTGATAATTTCGGACGGTGTTGAAGGGATGGGAGTTAGGTTGTGGAAAACATGTCTGCTTTCGTAGACGTTTTCAGGCCCAAAAGTACACGAAAGTAGACTTGCGCAGCCGACGACTTTTCAGGACAAAGCGTGCCCCTCCCCTGACGCGAGGCGTTAGCTCTTCCCTTCTCCGGGCAGCTTCAGCCACGCCGCCGCGAAGATCAACAGCGCGGTGGCCAGAAATGACGTGGGGAAAATAAAGAAATAGCGTAGAGACACGGCAAGCATCGCGGCGAGCCAGAGCGTGTTGACGAGCGCCACTCGCTTCAGCAGGCCCGCGCGCTCTCGGCAGATCGCTAAATCGAGCGCTCCCAGGCCAAGCACCCCAAGCATGAACGAAATGCTGAAGCCGCGCAGGAAGTTGTCCATCGTGCGCATTGATCCCATGACGTTGAACTTGTAATTGGACATCAGATCGAGCAACTGCCGCTCGGTGTCATTCGCTGGAACTGGCTTTCCGAACAGAGACAGCGAGTGCACCAACCCGAGCAGCAACAGCCAAGCGGCGCCCGTGGTGAACAGGCGCCTTCCCCATTTGTCGGTCATGAAAATCCTCGCAGGGTGAAGTTATAGCACGTTGCGCCCGCGGGTCCCGTGGAGCCGGTGATAAAACCACGCGCGCGACCGTCGAAGAGCGGCCCCGTCGGGAGTGTAAAGAATGTCCCGGAACGTTTTGCAAAGAATGTCATGGGACTGGACACCCTTCAGGACCGCGTTCAGGGGATGTACGAGTCCCCGGGCTTCAGCCCGTGGTCGTTTTTCTCGCGGGCCGACCACACAACCATCGGGCTAACGCCCTAGCTTCCAGCATCCTTCTCTACGCGGCGGTGAAGCCCGCTCTTCCACGTAACAAGCAACAGTGTTCGACATTACTGGCAGCGCCTAAAACCCGCCCTTCTCCAGCATGCCCGCGGTTACCAATTTTTTCTCAAGATGCCGCTGCAAGATTTGGATCAGGAATTTCCGCAGGTCGGCGCCCTGCGCCTTAGGCCAAGGCATCCCCACGAAACTCTCTACCGGGGAGCGAAACATTTTTGCGGCCAGCGTTCGTGATTCGCTCGAAATTTCGGACGACGCCAGGCGCTTGTCGTCGGGGCACATCAGGCCATCGGCTAGCGCGTGAAACCAGGCGCGGCTGCCGTTCAGGCTGCGGCCGCAGACGGTGCACTCCGTTAATTCCGGGAGAAAGCCGACCAGCCGCGTCAGCCACAATTCGAAGTAGGTGACCGGCATCCACACCTCCGGGCCGGTCAGGACGTGCAGCACCGAGAGCGTCAGGCGGAAGATGGCGTCGTTGGCCTCATGATCGGGCAGAAGTTCGTCGAGCAGTTCGGCGATGTGGCCCAGGGCAACGGCGCGCGCGTAGCTGACCTCGGAGGCCATGGGAGATTCGAGCACTTCGCAAGAATCGAGGCGCGCCAGCTCCTGCCGCTCTCGGACGTCATAAAACGCGCGCACATAGGTGAGGGGCTCGAGGGCTCCCCCGAAGCGGCGTTTCGATTTCTTGGCCGAGCGCGCCACGCCGCGGACTTTGCCCTCCGCCCGCGTGAACAGCGTGACCAGCAGATCGGCCTCGCGCAGTGGATAGCTGCGCAGCACGATCGCTTCCGACTCTCGCAGGGCCATGGGGGTTCGCGGGTGAAGGGTTGATTCTAGTGGAAGCAGGTTTCAGACGTCAGCTGTCGGTACGCACTCGGTAAACAATCCCCACTTCTCGCAAAGGACGCGAGAAATGGGCACCCGATTTCGATATACTTTCAGGATTGTGAAAAGAATTGTTTCCATTCTTCTCTTAATCTTGCTTGCCGCGGCGCTTGGTTTCGCCGACGAGACCTCGTTTCGCCACGTCAAAGTGCCCAACCTGCAGGGCAAACAAATCAAGGCCGTGCTGACCTTCAGCGACAACGACAAGGCAGTCGAAGTGCGGCCAGCCAAGGGCGATCCGGTGAACATTTCCTATAGCCAGATCGACAAGTGCAGTTACGAGTACACCAACGCTCTCATGGGAGACAAGAACTACTGGCTGAAGGTCGACTATCACGATCAGGACGCCCATAAAGTGCTGGTCCTGCTCATGACCAAGAACAATTACATTCGCATTCTGGATGCGCTGAAAGCCCATACCGGAATCGATGCCGAAATCGTGGGAAACGCCAAGAAGCGGTAGGGGCTGTACGCTTGCGGAATCCGGTAATCGCGGAGTCGGAAAAACCGTTACCACGAAGGGGCACGAAGGTTCACGAAGGAAGCGCCGCCGTTAGCCAGAAACAAGAAGGCGCGCGCCCTGTCAGGGACGCGCGCCTCTGATCCAATCTCTGATCTAATCTCTGATCCAGCCAAGAGCCAAAGGGCCAAGAGCCAAAAGCGGTCTACCGCCCGAAGTACTTGGCGTTGCGCTCGGTGAATGCGTTCCACTTTTCCGGCAGGTCGTCGAGGGCGAAAATGGCCGAGACCGGGCACACCGGAACGCAGGCGCCGCAGTCGATACATTCCACCGGATCGATGTACAGCAACTCCTCGGTCGCGTAGGCCGGCTCATCTTTCTTGGGATGAATGCAGTCCACGGGACACGCATCCACGCATGCGGTGTCTTTGGTGCCAATGCACGGCTCAGCAATCACGTAGGTCATAAAGGTGTCAGTCTCCTGAGAGTCTCTACTTTTTTATTTTACTACCGCGACGGTTTTGTGAACCGGACATTCTAGCAAGAACGGAGGCGGCTGGTACAGGGCCGCCGGTCGAGCGCCCTGGCGCCCGCCCAAAGCACTCTCTGGGGCGGAGCGCTCGGCGCTCTTTTCGACGGGTCACCAAAGTAATTGGACACCCGCAGATGTGAATATGTTATTAATCCTTAGCGCAAATCCTTAGCGCATAGTGCGTCTGTGACGACGCACCGCCATGAACAAACTCAAAGTTCTGGTTTCCCTCATTACTGAAGACAACGACTATCAGCTCGAACAGGCGGCCTCGGCCCAGGCGGCCGCGATCAAACTCGGGGCCGACATTCAGATCATTTATTCCGGCAATGACGCGGTGCAGCAGACACAGCAGATTCTGAGCTTCATTCAGGATCCAGCCAAACGTCCCGATGCCATTCTGGCGGAGCCGGTAGGCACAGGGATGGCGCAGATTGCCAAGGCCGCGGTGGGCGCCGGCATTGCCTGGGTCATTATCAACAGCGACACGGACTACATCACGGAGCTCCAGCAACACGCCCTGGTTCCGGTTTTCGTGGTAGTTTGCGACCACGAGGCCATCGGAAAGATTCAAGGCCAGCAAATCGGCGCCCTGCTGGGGGAGCAGGGATGCGTGCTGTATCTGGAAGGCCCGTCGGTGCGGGACGTGGCGAAAATACGTTCCAAGGGCATGCTTTCGACCAAGCCGCTGAAGGTAGAAGTAAAAACTCTGAAAGGCGACTGGACCCAGAACAGCGGCTATCACGCCATAAAGTCGTGGCTGTCGCTGAGTACTTCGCGACAACTCCATGTCGGCATGGTCGCTTGCCAGAACGATGACATGGCCATGGGTGCGCGCCGGGCTTTCGAAGAGATTTTGGATACCCGCGAACGGGATGCGTGGCTGCGGCTGCCTATCACGGGATGCGACGGTGTTCCGAAGTCCGGCCAGGAATGGGTTCGACAGGGGCTGCTCGCGGCCACCGTGGTTTCGCCGCCCCTGGTCGGAGACGCCATGCACCTATTGGCCTCAGCCCTCAAAGCAGGCTCGCAACCACCCGAGCGCACCGTGGTGGCGCCCAGTTCATTTCCATCTCTGAAGGAACTGCAGAAAGCGCGAGCACAGGCGGCCCCGAAATCGTAGAGGTAGTGAGCCGCGCTTAACGATCCTGAAAGAAAAAACGGCTGGCAGCGAGATGCTGCCAGCCGTTACGCTTTTCACCGGTCTCGATTACCGGCGTCCGCCACCATGTCCGCCCCCGCCGTGGAACCCGCCGCCACCGTGGAAGCCGCCTCCTCCATGGGAACCTCCGCCACTATGGAAGCCACCACCACCTCGCACCGCGCCTCCGCCGTGGAATCCGCCACCAGCATTGCCGCGGGCATAGCCATGTCCATAACCTCCGGCGTAACCGCGCCCTACGAATCCATGTCCGCGATCCCAGCCGCGTCCGCCCTCCCAGCCGCGACCCCAACCCGGATGACCGTACCACGGGCGACCATACCATCCGTTAGCGTAGCCCCAGCGCCCCAGCCACCCCGGACCGTGGAACCACGGGCCAGCCCCGACGAAGATGCCACCCGCGAACCAGTCCGGCCCATAGTAGCCGTAAGGCGCGCAGGCGTAGGGATAATATCCGTAGTAGCCGTACTCGCAGACCGGCGCCCCGGCGTCGTAGCCCGGCCCAACGTCGACGCCAATTCCCACACCCACTTGCGCTTGCGAAAAGGCAAGCGGCATGACCATCATCACCGCCAACAGCGCGAAATATTTCATGTATCGCATACTCACCTCCTGGCCTTGGATCTTTGAACTTCTCTAGTTCCCGATCCGAAAGCCCTTTCCAATCTCTCTACCTATTTGAACGCGGGTGGCGAGGAAAAGTTGCAGGAACCGGGGTGGCTGATTTCAGCCATCCTGGCTAAAATCAACCACTTACGAGCATCGGCCGTGCCCATGGAATCAATCCGTTACCAGATCCGGCACAGGTCTGCGGGCGGTTTTACCATGGGCTGGCCTGGCTTGCAGGAAAAGGCCTGCGAGAACTCGGGCATGTTTACGACGACTCCGTTGATGCGGTAGCGGGCGGGGGAATGCGGGTCGGTCAAGGCGCGCACGCGCATATCCTCCGGACGCTCGTTGGCGCAGTCCCACTGCGCGAATCCGACGAAGAAACGCTGATCTGGAGTGAGACCGTCGATGGGCTGCAGGTTCTTATCTTTCGTGGCATCTTTCCACGCGATGTAGGCCAGAATCTCGCCGCCCAGGTCGGCCACGTTTTCGCCCAGCGTGAGCTTGCCGTTCACGTGAACATCTTCCACCGAGACGTATCCCGAATATTGATCGTCCACGCACTTGGTGCGAGCGTCGAATTTTTCGCGGTCTTCCTTGGTCCACCAATCCGCCAGATTTCCTGTAGCGCCGAACTGGCTGCCTTCGTCGTCGAAGCCGTGAGTAAGTTCGTGGCCAATGGTGCCCCCAGTGTCGCCGTAGTTGGGAGCGGCATCCATTTTCGGATCGAAGACGGGCGGCTGCAGCACGCCGGCGGGAAAGTTGATGTCGTTCATCTGCGGGTTGTAGTAGGCGTCGACGGTGGGAGCGGAAATATCCCATTCGCCGTGGTCGACGGGCTTGCCGATTTTGTCGATGTCGCGGCGACTCTCGAACTGGTGGGTCCGCTCGACGTTGCCGGCAAAATCGTTGCGAACAATCTTCACCGAGCTGTAGTCGCGCCACTTGTCGGGATAGCCAATCTTGTTGCGGATTCCCGCCAACTTGGTCAGGGCCTGCTGCTTGGTTTCCGGACTCATCCAGTCGAGCGCGCGAATGCGCTGGCCCATGGCGTCTTCGATGCGGCGCACCATGTCGACCATGTCCGCCTTGAGTTCGGGAGAGAAGACTTTGGCCACATACACCTGGCCCAGCGCCTCGCTCAGGTCGTAGTCGACATATTGCACGCAACGCTTCCAGCGCGGCTGCATCTCTTTCGCGCCTCGCAAGTACTTGCGGTAGAACTCGAAGTTTTCCCCGACGAACTTTGCAGAAAGATACGGAGATGAAGTGTCGGCGACATGGAATCGCAAGTACGTTTTCCAGCTATCGATCGGCTCGGAGGCAAGAAGTGTGTTGAGTTCCTTGATGAATTCGGGCGCGTCGACGTTAAGGATGGCGAATTCGGGATAATGCATCTCGCGGTAGTAAGCGACCCAGTCGAAGTTTGGAGCAAGCTGCACCAGGTCGGCGACCTTCATCTTATGAACCAGTTTGTGCGGGTCGCGGCGCTCGACGCGGGAGAGCGAAGCCTTGGCCATGGCCGTTTCGAGCTTCATGACCGTCTCGGCGTTTTGCTTCGCCGCGGCGGGGCTGTCGCCGATCAGTTCGAAAACTCGCTGCACATGCAGCAGGTAATGCTCGCGGGTTTCCTTCGACTTGGCATCGTCTTTCAGATAGTAGTCGCGATCGGGCATGCCCAGGCCGCCTTGATCGACGTCGGCGATCACGTGCTCTGAATCGTCCGGATCTTGCGTCGATCCGGCATTAAAGAGCATGGAACTGGTGTAGGAGTAGCGGAAGAAAGTGAACTGCAGACGAGCGACGACCGGCGTGAGATCTTTTGCCGACTTGATCTGAGCGATGGCGTCGAGTTGGGGTTGAAGCGGCGCGAGGCCTCGTTTCTCCACGGCGGCTTCGTCCATGCAAGCGGCGTAGAAGTCGCCAATCTTCTGGGTCACGGCATTGCGGTCCTTATCCGTCTGTGCCGCCTGCTCCAGCATGCCGCGGAGAAACATCAGATTGTCCTGATACATCTTGGCGTAGACCGACCACGAAGTCTGATCCGGCGGAATGGGATTCTTCTGCTGCCAGCCGCCGCAGGAATAGTGGTAGAGGTCGACGCACGGGTCAATCGACTTGTCCATCGACGAAACGTCGAGACTGGGGCTGTAAGGCAGCGCGGGCTCGGAAGACGGGTGCGCGGAAGGCGCTTGGGCATTGGCCAGAGTCAGAGTTACGAGCAGGAGCAACGGCAGGCACACAGAGTGTTTGCGCATATCCACCTTGGACGGGAATTGTCGGAAAAAGTTATGGGCAATCATGGTACTGGAAGGCTTGTCTGGCATCAAGGCGGAGACTGGAGTCGAGAGAACAGCTTGGCGGTATCATTCAGGCAGGCTAGAATTACAGATCGAAGGAGTACCAATGGCAACCACTTCAGTCGGCAAGTCTCACCACGCGGTTTCTCCAGACAAGGATCTAATCGGCTTCGACGAGGCCATGGAGAGGCTGTCTCGAGAAGAGCGCTTTCGGGCAACCGTTTATGCGATGAATACTCTCTTGGTGCAGAAGGGCATTTACTCGCCGGAGGAATTCGAGTTCCAGTTTCGACAGTTCGGCCGCTCTTCCTCTTCCAAATAGATCCGCCGATGCCTTTGCAAGTAGGGCAGCATCGCAGGCCGCACGAACCTGAGTTTGCACTGGTCACTCACTCCCAGAGCAGACTTCACTTCCGCACTGAGATTCTTGGACAGCAATATCGAGCCGTCATCGTTGAATGAGATCAGGCATTGATCGAAAAGCCTGTCTAGGTTTGGCGTGAGCAGCAGGCCGTTGAATGGGTCGAGTCTTTCCACGTTCGTCGCATCCTTCCACGGAACTATATGCGATGCCACGAGAATCTTAGGCAAACCGCAACCGCTCACAGCGCAGCATCCCCACAGCGCAATTACTTCACTGCGAAAGATCCCCTGTCCCGCTCTTGCTTTAACTAGCGCCTCTCGCTCCGTTTCCCGCACGTCCTGCGATGCGTTCAAAATCGGGGCCGCGTCCGCTGGACTGGTCCATCCGACGGCCTCGAGAGCCGTGGCCATGGGGTCATCCATGCGCCATTGTGCATGGCCGTCCTTGTCGTTTTCTTTGCAGACGGTCGCAATCGTTTCCATCGGCCCGTGCTGGCAGTCATATCCGATTTGATCTGCAATTTTTCGGCCTACGGCCGCGTAGTGCAGATTCGCGCTCCGGTAGCTATCGTAATTGCCAAACTTCGCAATAGTTCCCATTGAAGCCACACGGTATAGGTAGTGCGTCCTTATCATCTGTTTTTGCGGCTCCGCCAGCTTGTCAGCGATTGCGAGCAATGCGGATTTCAGACGCTCAACGGGGAATGGTTTCTTCATGGGCCACTGTGAAGAGTGCGAGACCGGGAATTTTCGATTTAAGGCACTACCGTCCAACAAAACGAGGTCTACGCCCCGACCAATTCCCTCTTCTCGCTGGGCTCGTATTCGACGATGTAGCCGGCCACGGCGCTTGCGGCAACGGTGAGCGGAGAAGCCAGATACATCTGTCCCGGACCACTACGGCCAGGAAAGTTGCGGTTCTGCGCGCTGATCACGATTTGGTCGGGACGCGTCGAAACTCCCGGCCCGGCATTGATGCAGGCGCCGCAACTGGGCTCGATCACCAGCGCCCCGGATTTCTGAAACACTTCCAGATATCCCATGCGCAGGCAATATTCGCGCGTTTCCTGCGATCCGAATTGGATGTAGAACTTGACCGAGCCGGCGACTCTCTTGCCCTGCTTGAGCGCGTCGGCGAGCACGGCGGCGTACATGTCCATGTCTTCGTTCTTGCCCGCGGTGCAGGTGCCGCCGTAGGCGATCTCCACCGGAACAGGCGTGTTCAACTCGCGCACATATTTGCCGTTGCCAGGATCGCCCGGCGTGGCCACCATGGGCGTGATCTCGGCAGCGTCGAGCTCGATGACATGCGCGTACTGTGCGCCGGGATCGCTGTACAAACCCTCGATCATCGCCTCAGCCTTCTTGCGATCCATGCCGCGGCGCTCGACCAGAAAATCCACGGCTTTTTTGTCGGGTGCGACGATGCCGGTAAATCCGCCAATCTCGGCCGCCATGTTGGTCATGGTGGCACGTTCGTCCACACTTAACTCTTCGATAGCCTCGCCCGCATACTCCATGACCTTGGCCAGCGCCTTACCGCTGCGCACGTAATCCAGGCTCAGAATCTTCAGGATGAAATCTTTCGCGGTCACGTTGGGATGCTTTTTGCCGCGAATCACGATTCGGACCGACTCAGGCACCTTCACGCGCACGTCTTTCGTGATCCACGAATTGAACACGTCGGTGGTCCCGATGCCGAAAGCCACGCAGCCGATCGCGCCCACGTGCGGCGTGTGCGAGTCGGAGCCAATATTCAACTGCCCCGGCAGCGCGTAGCTTTCGAGCACAATCGAGTGGCAGATGCCTTCCGATCCCTTGCGGTCGGCGAGTTCGCCGTGCAGGCGGATGCCCTGCTTCCTGGCGAAATCCTGCTGCTTGAGCTTGAGCTGCGTCGCCAGATCGAGCAAGCCGAGCTTCTTTTTCTCTTCGGAGATGACTTCGTCGAGAAAAGTCAGGTGATCGCGGAAGAAGAGAATGCTCGCGGGATCGTTGACCTTCGCGTCCTTGCCGACGTAGCGCTCAAAGAAAATCGCCGCCATAGGCGTGACGTACTCGTGGCTGAAGCGGAGATCGGCGCGGGCAAAGCCGGTGTCGCCCGGCTTGACGGACGGCACTCCGACTTCAAGAGCCGCTTCGCTGCGCTCGGCGGGACGGGCGAAGGCGCCCGTCCGCACATGGTCTTTGGATTGGATCATGTGCCGCGCGAATATTTTTTCGGCAAGGGTCATGCCGCGCTTCTCAGTTTTCAACTCCGGCAGAGATACCTTCCCCTGCATGCGCGCCACGTTGAAGGGAAACAACCCGCCATACTCGATCACCTGCCGGGTAATCTCATCCTCGCCAGCCGTGAATTCGCTGAGCGCGATCTCTTCCCCGCCGCGAATACGCTCGATCAGCGAAAAATCTGTAGAAGTCAGCAGCCCCAGGTTCTGGCAGTTCTGCTTGTAGATGCGCTCAATGTTTTCGGCAATCACCACGCGGATGCCGGCGCACATCTCGGCGTAAGGAGACTGCTCGCGGCTCGAGCCCTTGCCCCGCCGCTTCCCGCTGACCGCGCACACGAATCCGCCGCGCTTCACATCGCCGCGACCGATGGGCATTCCGCTGCCGCATTTCAAACCGAGATACGGAATCTCACCCAGGGTCTCATCAAAATAAAAGCAATAGTGCGCGGGGGTGATCTCGTCGGTGGAAATATCGTCGCGCAGTTTGGGATTGTTGGCGGGATTCTTCGTATCCCAGGGCAGGTCCTCGCCCGCGAGTTGCCGCTTGATCAGTTCTGGATCTTCGGTGAGGAAAAGAATGCGTCCCTGCAGCTGGACTTTGTCGGGCCGCTTATCGATCTTGCGTTCGAGAAGTGCGTTAATCACGGTGAGCCTGAAGTGATTTCGATTTAGTCGTCGCCGGGAGCGGATCCGGCGTCCCACACCGATATTGTAACGCGTGTGATTCGCGTCGGCGTGCTGTCCTGCAGACCTTACTTACCGCTTGTATTCGCCGGGAACCGGCACGGGCTCGAGGCCGCGCCCCGCAAAGATTTCCTGAAATTCGCGCACCAGAGCTTCGTGCACCAGTCCATTCGATCCCAGCGTTTCGCGGCTGTCGAGTTCAAACGGAGATCCGTCAAAGCGGCTGACTTTGCCTCCGGCTTCTTCCACGATGAGAACGCCGGCAGCGGTGTCCCACGGATTGAGATTGAATTCCCAGAAGCCGTCGAAGCGTCCGCTGGCGACGTTGCACAAATCGAGCGCCGCGGATCCCGCCCGCCGCACGCCGTGGGTGCGCAGCGTGATCTGATGGTAGAAGTGAATGTTCGGACTCTTGTGCCGCTTGTGGCTGGGAAAGCCCGTCGCCAGCAGGCATTCCTTCAACTGCGTAGCCTTGGACACGTGGATGGGCAGGCCGTTGAGATGCGCGCCTCTTCCCTCCTCGGCGCTGAAGAGTTCGTCGCGCGTTGGATCGTAAACCACCCCGGCGATGCGCGTTGCTGCAGTCCCCGACTGCCGTTCCAATGCCCGGTGTTCCAGAGCCATCGACACGCAGAACACTGGATATCCATGCGCAAAATTCGTGGTGCCGTCGAGCGGATCGACATACCAGCGGTAATCGCCGCCTTGATCGTTCAGTCCCTGCTCTTCGCCCAACACGTCATGCGAGGGAAATTGCTTGCTGACGCGCTCGCGGATCAGCGCCTCCGAAGCTCGATCCGCCGCGGTGACCAGATCGGCGTCGCCTTTGTACTCGATCTTGAGTCCCTTCTGGAAGTACTGCATGAGCAAGGCCCCGGCTTCGCGAGCGATGGCCGACATGGCGGGAAGGAAGCTCTCGGAATGAGTGGGAAACGGCATCGGACAGGCTGCGGACCTCAGACTTCAGACTTATGAACTTCAGACCTCGGATATTCAGACCACGCTAACTCCGAACATTCTCGACTCCCAGTGGGGAAGTCCTGATCTCAACTCGGCCGAAGTCGGAGGTCTGAGGTCCGACGCCGAATCACTTCCTCTTCCCGCCGTCCTCCGCGATGTACATGATCTCGTGTTTGAAGATGAACAGATTGGGCGCGCCCTCGCGGGTCAACCGCACCATGTTCTTGTCGTAATACTCGATCCATCCGTGAACGGTCTGGCCGTCCATCAGTTTGACCGAGACCGGCTTCTGCTTCTCGCCTAGCGCTTTCAGGAATGTGGCCTCTTCGAAGGTATCTTCCGGAGGAGGCGTCCGGCTGCGTTTAGCGGCATTGGGATTGGCTTGTGGGGCGCGAAAGGCCATGCAGGCATTGTACACAAAGCGCCAGGGCCGAATCTGCGTTCACCCGCACGTCGATTCCGAAAAAAAGTGGCGCACGGTTGCGCCACGGCTGAGACAAGCAGTGTGACATCAACCACAAAAGTTAGAACGCGATGCGCAGTCCGAACTCAAATTGACGCGGAGCGCCGAGCGCATAAGTTCCGGATTGGAAGCTGGCTCGAAACGGCGTCAGTCCTGGGCCGGTCACGCCGCCCACCGCATTGGGAGCCAACGTCTGGTTCGGTCCCCCGGGCAGCAACGATGCTACGGGCAGGTTGCCAGGCAGAAACGAGTTCGCAAAGTTAAACACGTTGAAGACACTGGCACTCGGTTCCACGGTGAAACGGTCCCGGATCTTAATGGGCCACGCCGCTTTCAAGTCCAGCGACTTCAGCCAGGGAAAGTTCGTCGCTCCGGGCGGGACCGATCCAATCACAGGCATGACCCAACCCAGTGCGTTCATGTCACCCTGCGTCAAAACCGGGATCGGCGCGGCCCCGGGACAAGCCTGGCTGCCCACAAGGCATTGGCCCGCGGGCGTAAGCTGGCCGGCAAAACGAGTGTTGTAGGTGCTGATTACAGTGTGCAGATCGCTGTTGTCGGTGCCCCGCATGAATTGTCCGATCTGCGTCCCGGGCAAGGGCTCGGGCGCCCCTCCGGAGCCAAGTCCGGAGCCCAGCCAATCGGTGGCAAAAATCTCGCCGCCGTTCGTCAGTTCCGGAAGTTGCAGGTTCTGCGGCAGCGGGCTGTAGAAGTGCCCGATCATGCTCAGTTTCGTGAAAAACGGCAGATCGAAGGTTCCCGAAAATGAGACCTGATTCTTTCGATCCAGCCCAGTCTGTCCCGTATATCGCAGCGGGTTGTCGTTATTCGTGGCGAGGTTGATGGAGTCCTGGTCCTGCACCTGGCTGACGAACTTCGAATAAGAGTAGGCCAGCTGGAAGCTCGCCGTTTTCACTCCGGGCAAGGGGTTCGCGAGGGTCTGCACCCATCTAAATTGAAATCCGCTGTACACCGAGCGGCCGCCGGGCTCGAGCGTGTCTAGCGCTCCAAGTGCTCCATTGCCCGCACCGCTGCCGGTGTTGTTGATTCCCAGGGGAGTAAAACCCGGGAAGGCACAGTAAGCGCAGGGTGCGCCACCGGTGGCTGCGATGTTGGAATCGAGGCCCGCCGAGGAATACGCTGCCTGGGCCCCGGCCTGACCCAAATTCAGTACCATGCAGTTCGCCTGATTCAATCCTGGCAGACATCCATTGGCCACCTGGGCTTTGTCCCGCGCGATGAGAGCGTTGGCCTGGTTATAGGAACGCGCCGCGCCGCTGTGGTTCTGGTCGATCGCGATCAGGTAATGCTCACCGATGTTGCGCACATAGTCCGCGCTGAACACCATGCCCTTGTGAAATTCATGCTGGAAGCCGAGATTCATTTGCCAGGAACGAGGGGCGCGGTAGTTGGGATCGAACACATCCACCCCAGCCGAGTTCGAGGCGTTGAGCACGGTGCCGATGTAATTGCTGTTCGGTTGAGATCCGGCGCCCGCCGCCGCAGCCTTGAAAGCACTGCTCAGCGCGAGGATTTCACTCCCGACGTTTGCAATGGTCCCTCCGCAAAACGTTGGCTGAACCTGGTTTGCGGTGGGGTCCGTCACGATTCCCGCGCCCCCGGCAATGGGAGAGTTCACCGACACACCCGAAAGGGTGGTCGGCCAGGTGAAGTTGCTCGGAGTGCCGGACGAACAAACCTGGGGCGCGTACGACAACATCCCGTTCTTAACTCGCGCCAGACTGTCGGCCTGCATATTGTTCCACAGCGAGTTTTCAAAAAACAGACCGCCACCACCGCGGATGACTGTCCTGCCGCTGCCGCCCATATCCCAGGCGAAGCCGAACTGAGGAGCGAAGTTCTGGTTCGGAGTGCGAACCTGGCTGCCTAATCCCGGCTGCCAGAGGTTGAGCGTGGGCTCCGGACCAAGGTTGCCGTCCACGCGTCCCGTGTCACGCACGTAGTGCAGTCCGTAGCTCAACGTCACGTTGTGCTTGATCTTCCAATCATCCCCTGCATAGGCTTCTATCCGGTTGTCCGGGCCCAACCCCCCGCCGGGATAACCGAATGCGCTTTGCGCCGTGGAAAAACCGCGGCCGTTGCCCAGGAAAACAAAATCCGCGGGATACGCCGTGGGAGCCCCGCTGGTGACGCAATTGAAAGGCAGCGATCCCGGCAAACAAACGCTGGTCGTGCCCACCTGCGGATTCGAGGACAATGCGGAAAACCCTCCGCCTTGAATGCGATTCAGCGTCGCTCCGTAGCGGAAGATGTGATTTCCCATCAGCCGGCTGCCGTCATACTTGACTTCGTAATTCGATTGAAACCGGACCGCTGGCGCCGACTGGCTGGGACCGCCGCAGAACGCCCCGCCGCTACTGAGCGCACAATTTCCCTGCACCGGCGCACCGATATTGATGCCCAGCCCCGGAATCGGATTGTTGATCCCCACCGGAATCGTCCCAGTGACGTCCCCGAGGCCGTCGCCCATGCGCAGATATTCGAAGCGGATGCTGTGCGTGTAGTTTCCTTTGGTGAAATCGTAACCGAGAGTGTGGGACGGCGTGTGCATCGCATTCCTCACGCCTTGCAGGGAACTGAAGGCTCCGAAGGGACCAATCTGACTGACCTCGTCGAAATTGAAGCGGTAAAAGGCATGCGTATCCTTGCGACCCTGCCAGTCCAGTCTGCCATCGGCCAGCAGTTCGCGGAACGGCTCTGCCATGCTGGTTGGCGACGTGTTGAACGGAGCTGCGAAAGGCTCTGGCGCCGTTATGTCCTGCTTGAAGCGCTCGGCGTCCAGAAAGAAGAAAAGCTTGTCATTGATGAGGGCGCCTCCTACCCGCGCGCCGAATTGCTCCCGACTGAAATGGTTCGATTTAGAACCCGGCAGAACGGCCGCGCCCTGATCCCCACGAAAAACTCCAAAGGCCTCGCCGTGCAGCTCCTTGCCGCCCGAACGAGTCGTGACACTCACTGCACCCGATGAAGTGAGTCCGGTCGCGAGATCTAGCGTCGACTGGGAAAGATTAAACTCCTGGATCGAGCTCGCCGAAATATTCTGGGTTGTAGTTCCGACCGTCTCATCAGAAATGTCTACACCATCCACGTCAATGCGCGCGGCGCGGCCAAAGCGTCCCTCGAAGGAGATCGAAGCGAGCCCGCTCTTACCGGCGTCAAGCACGCCGCCATCCTGCATCTGGACCCCCGGTACGAGCTGCGCGAAATCGAGATAGTTGCGCCCGTTGACCGGCAGGAGTGCAATCGGATCCGCCGCCCGCACGCTCTGCACGGTCGGCTGCTCAACATCGAGAGCGGTCACTGCCGGGTGAACCACGGCGCTCTCTTGCCCGGGTTCCAGGCGAACGTTGGCCGTCGAAACCATTCCAGTCCGGGCCGTCGCTGAAAACTCAGGGGTCTTGAAGCCTTTGGCTTCGATCCGCACAGTGTAGTTTCCGGGTTGGAGGGGGCCCGATGTATACACCCCGTTTTCGGAAGTCGTGGCCTGAACCACCCGGCCCTTAGCCTGGTAAGTAAGGATGACCTTCGCCCCGGCTAGTCCCGCGCCCGCCTGATCGCTGACGGTTCCGCGGATGGCGGCAGTGCTAACGGTCGATTGGCCCGGCAACATCACCGAAGAGAGCAGGATCGTCCAAAGAGTCATCCACACCAGCAGCCCAATCTTCTTGCTGGAGGTGCAATCGAGGTTCAGCATGTCCACCTTTCTTATTTTCATCTGCTTCCAGATAATCACATCCCGATGCTTTGTGGCAAAGCCGCCACACTTCATTTCGTCGAAACAAGCTACCTCAAAACAGTGGAAGGCTCAGGCTCTAATCCCCGAACCTTCACTCCGACTTGACGGTGTAATAGCCCGCGCGGTGGCGGACTTTATAGGCTGTGGCATCCGGCGCGCCCACCACTTGCACTCCGATGCGGCGGAACTCCGAGAACGACGTATGTTGCGACGGGTAATAAGCCAGTAGATATTGGGTGCGCAGTTCGTCGCTGATTTTGTGGAACGCCTCGTCGAGCTGCGCGGCAGAGGTCGCGTAGTAGTACTTGCCCCCGGTATCTTCCGATAGCTGGATCAGGGCATGCTCGCCTCCGGTCTCGCGTCCAGCGCTGTTCTCGATGGGGACGATGATGACCGAGTAGACCAGGGCTTCGGCTTCTACCGCCGCGCGCACAGCCTGGGTGTAATCGACCTTGCTGAAGGTGTCTCCGCCATCGGTGATCAAGACGATCACTTTTCGTCCTTTGCGATGGTCCAGGGCACGCGAGACCACATAAATGGCGTCGTACAGGGCGGTGGCGGCGCCCACGCGGATGTGGTCGATGCTCTCATCGATCCGTTTCAGGTCCGGGGTGTACCCGGCGTGCGACTCATACACGGTTTCGCTAAAACCATAGACGGAGAGGGCGTCGACCGGGCGCACGATGTCGTGCGCGAAGCGTTTGGCCGAGGCCTGCTCCAGCGGCAAGTCATGGCGCGTGCTCAGACTGGTGTCGATGGCCAGCGCGATCGAAAGCGGCAGCGCGGACTCCCGGTCGAAGATCTTGATGGTCTGCTCGCGATCGTCCTCTTTGAGAATGAAATTCTCCTTCGTCAACCCGCCGATGGGAGCGCCGTGAGTATCGGTCACGGTGACAAAAACGTTGACCAGCTTGACATCGACCCGGATGGTGGTTGCCGGATCGGGCTCCTGAGCCGGAGCCTTTTGAGCCGGATTTTGCGGGGCATAATTCTGCTGAGCCGGATTCTGCCGAAGCGAGTCCTGCTGCGCCCATAGGCCGCACATGGGAACCAGCAGGCCGATCAGGAGCAGAATCGTAGCGGGTTTTCTCATCGAGTCTAAGAATTATACCGTTCGCCGGGCGGCGGCTTTCGGCGGGCTCTCTACAGACGAGAGCTCTTGCACGCCCGTGCCCCCTGGCTCTGGCCGTTCCGTTAGATGCGGCTTGCGGTGCCGGGCTGCCTCAGACATCAGAATTTGCGCGGGGAATCTCTGCCGGAAATGGTTCCCCGTCGGCCCAGACCGCACCGTCGGTGAAGTGTTCCTTCTTCCAGATGGGAACCGTCCGTTTGAGCGTGTCGATCAGCCATCGGCAGGCGTCGAAGGCGGCGGCGCGATGCGCCGACGCAACCGCGATCAGCACACTGGTCTCGCTGATTTCCAGCCGCCCCAGCCGGTGGACAATGGCAACGTCGCGGACCTGAAACTGTTGCAGCGCCTGGCCCGCCAGCGACTCCATCTGCTGCAACGCCATCTCTTCGTAAGCCTCGTAGTCAAGGTAAAGAGTCTTGCGGCCGCGGGTCTGGTTACGAACGATGCCCTCAAAGACCAGAGCAGCGCCGTCCTCTCCCTGCTTGAGGCTTGCAATGACTCTTTGCGCATCAATGACCTCGCGGACAATCAGAGCGTAGCGCCGGCGTCCCGCCGGCTGTCGGGGGGGCGTCTCGCCCGCCCCGTCGGGGGCGCCGCCGCTCACCGGCGGCAGCACGGCGACCTCGTCGTCCGCCTTCAATTTTGTGTCCGGCCCGGCATATTGCTGGTTCACCGCCAAAGCTAGCGAGGGCAGTGCTGCTCTCAACCGCGGAATCCGCGACTCATAGTGCCGAAGAACATCGGAGACCGAAGCGCCGTCCGGCAGGTCAATCACGTCCACCGGCTTCCCCGCGATATCTTTCAGCATTCCGAAAAATAGGACTCGCACGCGCACGGCGTTCAGTTTACCCCGACCGGACCGCCCATGCTCTCGCGAGCAAAGAAAATGGCCAGCCTCCCACGAGGCTGGCCATTATTTAGCAGGTCGTCTTCACGCCTGGGTCAGCACTTTATCGTGAACCTCTACCGGTTCCTTCACTGTCACAACTGGAGCCTTCCCCACATCGGGCAGTGAGAACCGCAGAGCCTCATCGATCGTCTTCACGTAATGAACCGTGAAGTTCTCCAGCTGTTCCGGCGTAAGGTCTTCCTCGACGTTCATCCTGTTCTCCGCCGGCAGAATCACATCCGTCACACCGGCGCGTTTCGCGGCGAGTACTTTCTCTTTAATCCCGCCGACGGGAAGTACGTTCCCGCTCAGCGTGATCTCGCCAGTCATTGCCAGCAGCGGCGTGATGCGCTTCTTGGTCAGTAACGACACCAGCGTCGTCGCCATAGTCACTCCGGCTGAAGGCCCATCCTTCGGAATCGCCCCCGCCGGAACGTGCATGTGAATGTCGTGGTTGGCGAAGAAGTCCTCGGCAATCCCGAGCCGGTCCGCGTTGGACCGCACCCAGGTCAGTGCCGCCTGCATGGATTCCTGCATGACCTGCCCAATCTGTCCGGTCATGGTGAATCCGCCCTTGCCCTTCATCGCATTGGCCTCGACGAACAGCACGTCGCCGCCCGACGGAGTCCATGCCAGGCCGACAGCCACACCCGGCCGTTCGGTCCTCTCGGCAATTTCGCCTTCGCTGCGAATCTTGATGCCGCCCAGGAACTCCTGAATCACTTCCTTGTTGACGATCAGTTTCTCGGTCTTGCCCTCGGCCAAGCGCCGCGCCTGCTTGCGGCAAATGGTGCCGATGGTGCGTTCCAGGCTGCGCACGCCAGCCTCCCGGGTGTAGTGGCGGATCACATTGCGCACCGCTCCTTCGGGAAACTCGATCTGCTCTGTCGTGATCCCGTTTTCTTCAATTTGTCGCGGAATCAGGTAACGGAACGCGATGTGTACCTTTTCTTCCTCGCTATAACCCTGCAGTTCGATGATCTCCATGCGATCGCGCAACGGCTCGGCGATCGGATCGAGCATGTTGGCGGTCGTGATGAACAGCACTTTCGACAAGTCGAAGGTTACGTCCAGATAATTGTCGCGGAACGTCGAGTTCTGTTCGGGATCCAGCGCCTCGAGCAACGCCGATGCCGGATCGCCGCGGAAGTCGCGTCCCACCTTGTCGATTTCATCCAGCATGAAGACCGGATCTTTGGTCTCCGCCCGCCGAATTCCCTGGATGATCTGTCCGGGCAGCGCGCCGATATACGTACGGCGATGTCCGCGGATTTCGGCTTCGTCGTGCACGCCGCCGAGCGACAGCCGCGTAAACTTGCGCCCCAGAGCGCGCGCAATCGACTTGCCCAGCGAAGTCTTGCCCACACCCGGAGGTCCGACGAAGCACAAGATCGGCCCCTTCATATTCGGTTTCAGGCGGCGGACGGAGAGATAGTCGAGAATGCGGTCTTTCACCTTCTCCAGGTCATAGTGATCCGCGTCCAGGATTTCCTTCGCCTTGGGAATCTCGATTTCCTGCCCCGAGGTCTTGTTCCAGGGCAGCACCGCCAGCCACTCGACGTAGTTGCGGGTGAGCGAGTAGTCGGCTGCCATGGGAGACATGCGAGAGAGGCGGCCAAGTTCTTTTAAGGCCTCCTTCTTCACTTCCTCGGGCATGCCCGCGTCGTCAATTTTCTTTTTCAGGTCTTCGACGTCGCGCTGGCCTTCGTCCTGCTCGCCCAGTTCTTTCTGAATGGCCTTCATCTGCTCGCGCAGGTAATACTCGCGCTGGGTCTGCTGCACCCGATCCTGCACTTCGCTCTGAATCTTGTTGCGCAGTTGCTGGACTTCGAGTTCCTTGGCGAGATGCTGGTTGATTTTTTCCAGCCGCACGTGGATATCCAGAGTCTCCAGCGTGTCCTGCTTGTCGGGCGTCGACAACGACGGCAGAGACGATGCGATGAAGTCCACCAGGCGGCCGGGCTCGTCGATGTTCATGGCCACGGTCGAGAGTTCATCCGACAGCGTGGGCGAACCCGCGACGATCTGCTGGAATAGCGTCAGCACATTGCGCTGCAGCGCTTCAATTTCGGAGGTCGCGACCGGCGTCGAGCCCTCGGGCAAGGTGGAATAGTAGGCGTTCATGAACGGCGCCAACTGCGTGAACTCGCCCAGCTTGACTCGTTCCAGACCTTCGGCAAACACAAACAGGCTCTGGTTGGGCATCTTGACGACCTTGTGCACGACGGCCGAAGTTCCAACCGTATACAGGTCGCTGGGCTGCGGGGAGTCGACCCGCGCCTCGCGCTGCGCCACCACAATGATGGTCTTGTCTTCGCCAAGAGAATTGATCAGTTGAACCGAACTCTCCCGACCCACGGTCAGCGGCAAAACGGCATGCGGGAACAAGACGGTGTCCCGTACCGGAAGCACGGGAAGCGCCTTTTGCTCGTTTGTTTCCTTATTCTTAGGAGTGCGCTCGACTGGCGACTGCTGGCTCATATGGCTCCTTGAGTGTAACTCGCTCAAGTTTAGATGATACTCCTGCCGGAAAGGTTTCAGGAGGCCCCGAAAGCAATCCTGCAAGAGCTTGAATTCTATTCTCTTATTCCAGGGGTGAAACGTGCCTAAGGTGCAGAGGCTAACGCCGAGGGTACCCGCTTGCCAAGTCCCAAATTGGGACAAAACGAAAAATAAAACTTCCAAGCGGTCGAGCCGAGCAGTTTTCTTTGCCTTGGGCCGCTCTTCGACTCTTTCCGCCGGCTAGATTCAGGCCGCTGGATAAATCCCCAGCACCTTTGCAAACTCGGCCACCTCGCCCGGGGCAAAACGGAGGATAGATGAAAGCTGCGGTAAAATCACCGTCAAGGCTTCCCCGATTCGAGAAGAATGGACCAATGAGGCGCTGTCTTGGTGGTTTACTGTTAGCAGTGCTGACCCTTCCCGCTGCGGCGCGTGAAGCGCCAAAGGACCCGTGGACGGAGTGGTTCCAACGTGCCGGCGATCAAATGAATCTGCGCATGTTCGGCGCCACTCCCTTTCACATGAAGGTGGTTTTCCATGCTTTTCCGGGCATGGTTCTGAGCAATAAGGAATCGGAGCAGATTATATCGGGCGATGGAACTTACGAAGAAACCTGGGTCACGTCAACGAGGTGGCGGCGGGAAGTGACGTTCGGCAGCTATCACGCCATTGAAGTGCAATCCGAGGCAGGGCGAAAAATGCAGGCCAGCTCAGACTATGAGCCGAGCCGCGTACTGATGCTTCTGGAAGCGCTGCTCTATCCCATCCCCCGCGACCTGTCTTCGCCATCGCTGGCTGACGAGCACTACTGGTGGAAGATTGAAAACGGCGCAGTCGGCACCCAGTCCTATGTGAAGATCAGCCGCACTTTCGGAACTGGCAAAGCGCTGATCGGGTATCTCTTCCTTCCCCAAGGAGGACTGATTCAAAGCATCAACCTTGGCATCGTTACTGACTGGACGAACCCGACGGTCTTTGGCGGAAAGCTGGTTCCGCAGCACATTCGGGAACAGGGTGGTACACGCGACTTGCTTACTGCAGACGTCACGGTTGAGCCTGCTGGCCCGGCAGATCGAACGGCGTTTGAGCTTCCCGGCGGCCCGGCTGAGGCGGGGATGACCCTGCGTCCACTCCACTATTACGAGGTCCATGGCTGGAACAAAATGTCGGAGTTCCACTACATTACTATTGGCCCGGACACGCCACACGGGAACATTCGGCGAATCCTCGACCGTCACGGCGTGAGCCGGGAAGTAGAGATCATCTACTGGCCTAATTCCGACGACGTCAAAATCTTTTTGCCCTCAATTAGGAAGGAGACGTTCTCTCCGGTAACGATCGATAAAAATCCCTGTGAATTTGACCTATCGATGTCGTTTTGACCCCGCACGCAGCCCGGCGAAACGACAGCGAATCGCTTTTGGGGGAAACTGGGGGAAATCCACTTCAAGCCGCCGGATAAATCCCCAGCACCTTCACAAACTCCGCCACCTCGCCCAGATGGCGCAGCGCATTGCGGGCCGGTTCGTCGTCGCCACGCAGGAAGTCAACGTAGAAAACATACTCCCAAGGCCGTCCCCGCATGGGCCGCGACTCGATTTTGCTCAGGCTGATATCCCGCAGGGCAAACACGCTGAGTGATTTGAAGAGCGCCCCCGGCACATTCTTGACCTGGAACACGATCGAAGTCTTGTTCGCGCCGCGAGGGATCAGGCGATGATAGTCTGGGCTTTGATAGCCCGGGCTTTCTTTTTTTCTTCCCGCCGCCCGGCCCAACTTCCGAATCAAGAAGAAGCGTGTGAAGTTGCGCTTGTCATCTTCAATGCCGGCTTGAAGAATGCTCCCGGAGTATTCCCGCGCGGCCTGCCGGCCGGCAATTCCCGCCGCGTCTTTCAACTGGTTCGCGATTACATGCTTCACGCTGCCGGCCGTGTCGTAGAACGGCACCGCTTCGATTTTCGGATGCCGCCGGAAAAAGTCGCGGCACTGGTCCAGCGCCACCGGATGCGATAACACACGCCGCAAGGCACTCAGCCGCACTCCCGGCATGGCGATCACGTTATGCACGATCCGCAGCAGATATTCCGCCTGAATGAAAACCCCGCGCGTCAGCATCAGATCGGCATGCTCCGCCACGGTTCCCGCCAGCGTGTTTTCGATGGGAATAACTGCCGCCCCCACCGATTGGCGCTCCAGACTGTCGAACACCTCCGCTGACCGCGCGCACGGAACCACGGTACACCGCGGCAGCATCCGCTCCGCCGCTTCGTGACTGAAGGACCCGAGTTCTCCCTGGATGGCAACTTTCATATTCCGTTTTCCCGAATACGCAAGGTATCTGGAGAAGGCATGTCAGCGCAAATGCTTCTGGCGACGAGTCAGAGCAGTTCCTTCTTCATGACTAGCGCGTCGACGCCGTTCGAATAGTAGCGCGGCCAGGTGCGGACCACGCTGTAGCCATGCCGCTTGTAGAACGACAGGGCCGCCAGGTTGTCGACGGCAGTTTCTAACCCCACGGCGCGGGATCCACCGGAGCGCAGGCGCTCCTCAGCGGCTTGCAGCAGCCGCGATCCCATGCCCGAGCGGCGGGCCGCCGCGACTACGTCGATGGTGATGATGTGTCCCGTCGGGCCGCTGTGCGCCACGATGAAGCCGCCAATGCCATCCTTGGCGTCGGCCGCCACCAGCGTGAATACTCCGCGGTGTCGTACATAGCCCTTGAGTTCCTGCTTCGAATATGCGATCCCCGGCGGGAAGCACTCCTGGTCCATGCGCCAGAGCGTTTCGAAGTCCTCAGGCTGGAAGTCGCGGATGACGAAGGCCACGGCGCAATTGTAAGCGGGCGAGGCTGGAAGTTCTAAAACCGCTGGCAAGCCGCTTCCTCATCAAGGAGGGATGAGTTTTCCACAACCCGCCCACAATCGGTTCCCGGAAAAAAAACGTTCTTCAAGGCCTTTGCCCCCTTGCCCAGACCGCAACCTCGGACGTACCATCAGCATCTAGAGCACAGAGGAAGACGTGGTGGGACGCCTTCTGGTAATTGACGTAGTCGGCGCGGTGGTGGTCCTTGGGGCCTGGTACTTCCTGTTCTCCGCCTACAACCGCCGCAAAGGGACCGAAGCGCTGCGCTGGGTACAATCGGCGTGCGCCGGTAAAGGACGCATCCTCGACTCGCACTGGGTCAATAGTTTTCACCTCGACGCCCGCCTGCAGTTCCCTTCCCGCAGCTTCGAAAATGCACATGTCACCATGAAGTTCCGGCCGCGCGCCAAGCCCGTCCACTGGCTGCTGAGCTGCTACCACAAGGACAAAGAAACGCTGACCTTCGAAGCGGATCTGGGAGGCTCGCCCAGCTTCCATCTGGAAGTCGTGCGCCACCGCTGGTGCGCCCACAGCCGCGGCGTTACTAGCCGCCGTCGCGACGAGCGCGAGTGGGATCTTTACGAGCCGGGCCCGGTCATCCTCACCACTCGCACGCACTGGAAGCAGGATTCCACGCCCGAATTGAACACGCTGATGACGGTGCGCCAGCAGGACGTGTTGGAAGTCCGCTTCCGCCCCGAGTCTCCCCAGTTCTCCGCCACCATCGCCCTCGACGCGCTCTACGACCCGCGCACCGCCGCCGGATTCCTCACCACTCTGCGTGAGTTGGCCGCAGGCGCCTCGGCCCACCGGCAGTAA